>CAFBLU010000001.1_pt1 | contig 142213 bp, 127 predicted proteins | sample 7268271 | NCBI WGS metagenome assembly CAFBLU01 (sample SAMEA6814044, study PRJEB35770) | freshwater metagenome | biome: Freshwater; feature: Freshwater reservoir; material: water | place: Czech Republic | collected 2017-05-23 | depth 30m m
GAATGGCAACTGCCGCATAGCTCACACCACCCAAGCCGAGAAACACTGCAAAGGTGGACATGGCATTGGCGTAGGTGAGACGCGGTTTGATCATGCGCGAGAACCTACACGCTCGCACCTACGACAGCGACGGCCATAATGCCCCGGGCCGGATTCGAACCGGCGCACTCCGGATTATGAGTCCGTTGCTCTAACCGCTGAGCTACCGGGGCAGCGTGATTGTTGCGCGCCTGATTGGATTACGTCATCTCGGGGTGCGCAACGCCCCTCTCAACCATCCATCGGGGAGACACAAATGGCCAAGAAGACAGCACTCATCACAGGCGCATCAAGTGGGATCGGGCTCGCGATCGCCAACATGCTCGGCAGCGAGGGTTACTCCCTCACAGTGGCCGCACGGCGTCCAGAGAAGCTCGAAGCCGCAGCAGCCGGCCTGAGGGAACAGGGTTACGAAGTGCTTGCAGTCGCAGCCGACATGCAGAGCGAGGACGACATCAAGCGCGTCGTTGACGCTCACCGAGCAGAGTACGGTCGCCTGGACGTACTAATCAACAACGCTGGCGTCGGTGTTGGAGCCCCAGTAGGCGATTACACGACAAAGTCAATCGACATGCAGATGGACGTTAACTTCCGCGCCATCGTCCTGTTCTACCGGGAGACAGTGGACCTCCTGCGCGCAGCTGCAGCAGAGAACAAGACAGCCCTTGTTGTCAACACCTCATCCATCAGCGGCAAGTTTGGGCAGGGTTGGCTTTCGGTCTACTCAGCCACCAAGCACGCTGTAGTTGGCTTCACACAGGCTATGAACAAGGAGCTCTCCGGTGAGGGAATCAAGTCAACCGCCCTCTGCCCCGCCTTCGTAGACACGCCAATGACTGATTTTGCAAAGGGACAGGTTCCTGCCGACGAGATGATCACGCCAGATGACATCGCTGCAGGCGTTCGCATGCTGATCCACCAGTCGCCGGCGTGCATCGTTCCCGAAATCATTTTCCAGCGTCCCGGCGAAGACCTCTAAGCAAGAAGGAGTCAGACATGGATCTCGGTGTAAATCTTGGTTACTGGGGTCTCGGCCTTGGAGCTGAGGACCAACTCGCAATCGTCCAAGAGGCAGAGCGCCTCGACTACTCCGTCGTCTGGACCGCAGAGGCCTACGGGTCCGATGCCGCAACAGTCCTAGGGTGGCTCGCCGGACAGACCACAAAGATTGAGCTCGGGTCAGCGATCTTCCAGATTCCCGCGCGAACAGCTGCGATGACAGCAATGACCTCTGCCACGCTGGACCAAATCTCAGGGGGCCGGTTCCGCCTTGGCCTCGGAACATCCGGCCCGCAGGTCAGCGAAGGCTGGCATGGCGTTAGATTCGCAAAACAGCTGCAGCGCACCCGAGAGTACGTCGATGTAATCCGCATGGCCCTTGCACGGGAACGCGTTGAGTACCACGGTCAAACCATCGACCTTCCGCTGCCCGACGGCCCAGGCAAGGCACTCAAGCTCACCATCGCGCCTGTTCAGGACAACATCCCGATCTACATCGCAGCAATTGGGCCCAACAATGTTGAGCTCGTAGCTGAAATTGCGGACGGTTGGCTTCCTATCTTCTTCAGCCCGGAGCACGTTGATCAGTTCCGACCAATGCTTGATGCAGGTGCCGCAAAGGCCGGCAGGTCGTTGGAAAGCTTCGACATCGCGCCGAGCGTCAACACCCTCGTCACTGACGACGTGGCCGCAGCTCGCGACGTAATGCGTCCCTTCATCGGTCTCTACGTCGGTGGGATGGGAAGCAGGGACAAGAACTTCTACAACGCCCTTGTACAGCGCTACGGCTATGAGGCCGCTGCCAAGGAGATTCAGGACCTCTACCTAGACGGCAAGAAGGACGAAGCCTGTGCGGCCATCCCGGATGACCTGATTGACCTTGTCTCGCTGGTCGGAACGCGCGACTCAGTCCGTGACCGGATGCGCGCTTTCAAGGCAGCGGGCGTGGGAACGCTCAATATCACCCCCGTGACTTTCACTCGCGACGAGCGCATTGCGCAGTTGCGGATCCTCGCGGAACTTCGCGACGAGATCTGAGTCAGGGCCGCCCGACTGTGCGCCGGGTCTTTCTGAGCGCATTCGGCGACCCGGGCCATGCGTTCCCGTCAATCGCTTTGGCACTCAAACTTGATGCCATGGGCCATAGCGTGGCGCTGGAAACAGCTGAACCGTGGAGAAGCGCGGTAGCCAATTCGGGCGTTGAGTTCTTCCCAGCGCCCGAATTCCCAGCCGTGGGAGACAGGAAGGCTCCCCTCTCCCCATACGCGGCAGTTGCGGCTGCAATGGAAACAACCCGGCCTCGGATCAGGCGGTTTGCGCCGGATGTCGTTGCCCACGACATCCTCACCCTCGCTCCAACCCTGTCAGCAGAGCTAGAAGGGGTTCCGACAGCAACAGTCATCCCCCATGTCTCCCCCGTCACACCCAAAGGAGTTCCGCCATATGGACTAGGCGCCTCAACGCCAAGAACACCCATTGGGAACCTCCTGTGGTGGGGACTGTCTAAGCCGATTGGCTTCGGACTTGACCGAGGAGAACGCGAATACAACGAGCTGCGAAGGCGAGTTGGGCTGGGACCGCGCCTGGGGCACCACTCAGCCCTGTCTCAACAGCTCGTCATTGTCGCCACCCTCCCCCAGCTTGAGCGCGGTGAACCATTCGACGAGCGCTTCCATGTCACAGGCCCAATCTTCTGGGAGCCAGAATGCCCTGACGTAGATCTCCCCGAAGGGGATGGTCCCTTGGTGATGGTTGCCCCGTCGACAGCACAGGATCCCGACCATTCACTCTTGCGAGCGTCCCTCGAAGGGTTGGGAGGTCTCGACGCCCGCATCATCAGTACATGGAACCGGAGGCCGATTCACTCCCCGCCGCCTGTCCCGGACAACACCAAGCTCGTCGAATGGCTGTCCTACTCGCGAACCATGCCCAAGTGCGATGTGGTGGTCTCCCAAGGAGGACACGGGACAATTGCCCGGACACTCCAAGCAGGAGCTGTTCCCGTCGTTATTCCCTTTGCTGGTGATCAGTACGAAAACGCCGCCCGAGTTGACTCCGCAGGCTTGGGGATACGCCTCCCCGCCCGCCTCATGTCACCTAAGACACTTCGCCTAGCTGTTGAGCGTGCTCTCGACTCCAGCTCAATGCGCGAGGGCTGCCAGCAGACCGCTGCGTGGGCCGCTGCGCACGACGGCACGGCAACCGCCGCAGAGCTGATCCTCAACCTCTAGACCGACTCCTGCGCAAGGGATCCGGGGGTTATTGACGACACAAACCGAGCTGACAACCAACCCGTATGCAGAGACCCCAACCCAGGCACCTAGACTCAGAGGAATGAACACACTCCGCAACGAGATCTACGCCGCAGCAATCATCAACGTGCTTCTGCTCCTCTGGTTCATCTGGTGGTGCGCGCAACTACTCAAACGGAAGTGCCCGGCATGCGGGTACAGAAATCGAAGCGGGAGGGCCACGGCACCCTCGCCGGCGTATGACCGGAACAATGAGATAACAGAAGCCTCAAGATCTGAGCTGAACACACACCTTGCCAACAGCCGCTACTGCAAGCGCTGCCGGCACGACCTAACCACCTAACAACCAGCATTCCGGCTCGTCAGCTAGACAACCCGGGAACAGCTACTAGTAGAGCGTTCCGTCGGGCAGGGTCGTGCCACCAATACCCCCAACAATGTCACCGGAATCAGGACTAATCAAGTCCGTGAGTGACACGCCGGTCGCACCGAACAGGTTTGCATCATTTAGAAGCGTGCCATGCCAGTACGCGCCACTCAGGTTGGAGTAAGTCAGGTCACACCCACCTAGGTCCGCGTTATGCAGGTTTGCGCCACTCAGGTTCGCGCCACTCAGGTTCGCCGACGAGAGGTTCATCTCAGTGAAGTTCATGCCATGGAGGTCAGTTCCAGCTAGGTTCGCGGCATGGAGATTGGCGCCCCTCAGATCAGCGCCAGTCAGGGTAGCGTGACTTAGGTTGAGGCCATGGAGGTCCATGCCGTGGAGGTCCGCGCCGTGGAGGTCGGAGTGGGCGCCGATCACATAGCCATTGACGATCTTAGAACCCGCGGGGAGACTCCCAATGAAGTTTCCAGTGGCACCCCTCGCTCCCTGCGAGCCATCGGCGCCCTTACCGCCGGCCGCGCCATCCTGACCCTTTGCGCCAATCTGACTCTTGAGCGAATTGCGTGTTCCCTCGTTCAGGTCAGCTGCCATCACTTGCCCATCCTTGAGCTGGGCGCTGCCAACACTGTTGTTGGGAATGGCAACTGCCGCATAGCTCACACCACCCAAGCCGAGAAACACTGCGAACGCGGACATGACATTGGCGTAGGTGAGACGAGTCTTGATCATGCGCGAAAACCTACACGTTCAAACTTACAACCGCAACGCTCGCCCGTCCCGGGGGAAACCGTTTCGGCCCGCGGTCATTTGTTGCTTCCAGAGTTCACATCGGCCGACGCGACAAACCGCCACACCCCTCAAACAAGGGAATGTGACGGTTGAGTGCGACTTGGTCGCTACAGCCGAATAGCTCCGGGGGTGGGACTCGAACCCACAACCCTTCGATTAACAGTCGAATGCTCTGCCATTGAGCTACCCCGGAAGGAAACCTGACTTTACCTACCAGCGGCAAACGCCGCCGGCCTCGTCAAACCCCGCGTGATCCCTCGCGTGCCTCGGACTCGTCCTCAAGGGCCTCAGAGGCAATGTCAAGTGCCCGTCTGATCGCCTCTCGCTCAAGCGCCAGAGGGCCGGCAGCACCAGGATTAGTGCGGCGAGCTTGATCAATCTCGCGCTCAACCCTGAGCTTCTCAAGCTGCAACCACTCAAGTTCCACCGCGGCAGCTCCGCCCTCAAGCTCCATTGAACGCCCGAGCAGTTCACTGATCACATTCCCAAGCTCGTCATCATCACCGCCAGCAAGGCCGGCGAGAGGGTCAGCCAAGTGATCTCTCAGATGAACCGCGGCCTTACGTTCGACAAGACCCGTGAAGTGAGACTCCGGGACAACCTCATTCAGCTTCAGTCCCCCCGAGTGCCGGTCGGCAAGGCAGGTTGCCAGGAATGCCCGCTCTGTCTGTGCCACACGGTTGTGGGGACTTGGGGATTCCACAACCGGACTAGGAGCGCGCTGTGAGCCGCGCGCTTGGGACTGCGTAGGACCAGAACTCGACTTCACGGGCGCTGCAGTAACAAGGCCGGCCGCGAGCTCACCCGATAACCCAAGCTCAGTGGCAACTCTTGCGACTAGCTCCTCCCGCAACACACTTGGTGGCTGCTCAGAGATAACAGGACGGATCAGGGCCAGGGCAGCATCCTTGCCCTCGGCTCCGGTCAGATCAGCGGCCTCAAGAATTGTCCTGATGCGGAACGAAACAAACGGCTCGGAAACCTGGAAGCGGGAACGGAGGCGCTCCTCCCCTTCCTCCTTCAAGAGGTCCCCTGGATCCTTACCTGCCGGCATATCCACGACACGCAGCTCCAACCTCCGGCCCGAAGCAATCTCCCCAGCCCTCAGCATCGCCTTCTGGCCTGCCTTGTCCGCATCGAGTGCAAGGAGCAGAACATTTGCTGTTCGCTCAAGCTGAGCAGCCTGATCGTCGGTCAGCGCAGTACCCATTAGGGCAACAACATTCTCAACGCCGGCTTGGTGGAGCGCAAGAGCATCAACGTAGCCCTCGACAAGAACGATCGACCCAGCCTTAGCTGCTGGGGCCCGCGCAAGGTCAAGCCCAAATAGCTGACGACCCTTGTGGTAGACCTCACCCTCCGCGCTGTTGAGGTACTTGGGTCCCTGCTCGTCCCGCATCGCACGGGCTCCAAATCCAAGTACGCGACCGCGCTGATCCGAAAGGGGGAACATGATTCGACCTCGGAAGCGGTCGAAGATCCCGTCCTTCCCGCGCTGCTTCTGGGCAAGTCCAGCGGCCATCAGCTCCTCTTCGCTGAACCCAGCCTCGCGTGAGGCCATCAGGACCCGGTCCCAGGCACTCGGGGAATAACCAACACGGAAGGCAGCCAATGTCTCCGCGTTGAGACCCCGTTGTGTGAGCATCTCCCGGGCAGCGGAAGCCTCACCCGCATCCTGAAGCACCTTCTCGTAGAAAGTTGTTGTCCGCTCAAGGAGGCTGATAAGCCGATCGCGGCGCTTGCGCTTGTCCGCTGCTCCAGCATCCTCTTCCATCGGCTCAACCTGAACTCCGAACCGGTCGGCTAGATGCTCGATTGATTCCCGAAAGTCAAGGCCTTCTGTCTCCATTACAAACTTGAACGGGTCTCCAGAGGCCTGACACCCGAAGCAGTGGTAGTGCTTCTCAAGCGGGCGCACGTGGAACGACCCGGAGCGCTCGTCATGAAATGGGCAGCGGCCGAAGTAACTGTTTGCACCGGCCCGTTTCAGCTCGGTGCGAGTCTCCACAAGCGCAACCATGTCGATGGCATCACGGACCTTCTCGCGGTCCTCATCCGAATAGCGGCTCACGGTGAGAAGGCCGCCGGAACAGCGATGTCTTCAAAGATCCGAACTGAGAAGCGATCGGTCATGCCTGCGATCCAATCCCGCACTCGCTCGCCCTCAGTTGCACCCTCGGGTGAGACCCCTTCGGGTATCTCCCCAGGATTGTCAGTGAAGTGCTGAAAGAGCGTCCCGATGACCATGTCAATCCGAGCGTGTTCCCGACGTGCATCAGGACCGAGGTAGACGCGCTCAAACATGAACTCTCTGAGGTTGTTCATCGCAAGACCCGCGGCCTCGCCTTGGACAATGTCCCCGGCCTGGCCGCTGTGCTCAACGAGGTCATGGACCAAGTAGTCAATGCGATCGCCCCCGGTTGCACCGAGCCCTTCCATTGCCTCCACTGGTAGGTCGTCTATGGAGATGACCCCGGCCCGGAGGGCATCATCAATGTCGTGGTTGAGGTAGGCAACCCGATCAACGATCCGCACAATCCGCCCCTCGAGACTTTGGGGCATGTCAGCCCTCCCCGAGTGATGAATGATCCCATCACGAACCGGGTTAGAGAGGTTCAGTCCTTGGCCGTCGCGCTCGATGTGGTCAACGATGCGGAGTGAGTGCTCGTAGTGCCTAAAGCCGAATCCGTATTTGGCCATGAGGAGCCTGTCGAGGGCGTCCTCCCCGATGTGACCGAAAGGCGAATGCCCAAGGTCATGCCCCAGACCGATTGCCTCTGTGAGGTCCTCATTAAGTCGCAGTGCCCGGGCAACAGTTCTAGAGATCTGGGTGACTTCCAGCGTGTGCGTGAGACGAGTGCGGTAATGGTCACCGACCGGCGAGACGAAGACTTGAGTCTTGTGCTTCAAGCGTCTGAACGCCTTGCTGTGAACAATCCGATCTCGATCACGTTGGAATGGAGTCCGCAAGCCACACTCGGCCTCAGGTCGTTGGCGGTCCTCTGGGTACGAGCGGACCGCATCAGGCGCAAGGAAGCTTGTCTCCGTTGCCGTTACCCGTGCCTCGAACGCATCGGTCAATGGGCCGCGGGGATGGACTCGTTTGCCTTGATCTGAAGTAGACATACCCGAGTGAGGCTACCGTGCCGCCGCTGGCCGCAACCTGATGTTCGCGTGAAACTCGACTGTGTCGTTGACAGCACGCTCTGCCTGACGTAGCGCCCGCTCATCCGTCTCGCCCGTTTGTGCGAGCGGAGAGCCCAACGCGGCCACCATCCAATCGAGAGCTTCACCCCCCAATGGGAACCCATCCCCTCCACATTCTGAGCAGATAACCCCACCGGCCTCCCCTGAAAAAGCCGTGATTCCATCCTTAGATCCGCAGCCCGCGCAACTGGACAAATGAGGCTGCAGGCCGATCGCCACTAGGAGCTTGAGCCGGAAGGAAACCTGCGTTGCCTTAGTGGCGAGAGCTTGGTCTGACGCAACTGATGCCAGCGCATTGACGAGGAGGTTGTAGGCGTTGGCGTGAGGGTCTGGTCCGTCAAGCAGGCGCGAGACCGCATCGCAGGCCCTGGCTGCCCAGTCGAGCGACGCTGCACTTGTCCGAAGGCCTGCATTCGCCTCGATCGTCTCAACCCCAGACACCGCCATCAGATCACCCTTCCCAACGCGGAGAATCATCTTGGCCCGGGTAAACGGTTCCAGACGCGCGCCAAAACGACTCTTGGTCTTGCGGGCTCCCTTGGCAATTGCGCCGAGGCGGCCGTCTTCCGGCGAGTAGAGGTGAAGTATCCGGTCGGCCTCGCCGTAACGGATTGACCTAAGGATCAGCGCCTCTGTCTGCAGAGTGCGGCTCAAGCCGATGCCCAAACTAGGTCGTGACAAGAGATTCTCATCATGCCGTCGCGCAATCTCGCTAACGTCTCAAAGACCATGGCTTCATTCACCGTATACACAACCGATCCCTGCCCTTACTGCTCTCGCGCCAAGGCGCTACTGAAAGCTCGCTCAATTGAGTTCGAAGAGATCAATCTGGCGCGCGACCCGGACGGACGGACAGAGCTGGCCGAGAAGACCGGCCTAATGACATTTCCGCAGATCGTTGTTGATGGTGAAACGCTTGGCGGCTGGACCGAGTTAGAAGCGGCAGATCGCTCGGGACGCCTAGCTGAACTCATCGGCTGACCTTCACCCTCGAAGGCCGGGGTTGGCACTGCTCGCAACAGTAAGTTGAGCGCCCTCCAACTTTGAAGCGGACAATCACATTGCCGCACTCAGGGCAGCCCTGCCCCTCTCTTCGGTGGACAAGAAACTCGGACTGATAGGCACCCCACGCGCCATCGGGGTCTCTGAAGTCATCGATGGTCGCTCCCCCAGCATCAATTCCAGCCTGGAGAGCATCGATGATTCCTAAGCGAAGCTGGGCAGCCTGTTCGCGTGTCACCCCACGGGGCATCCTAAGCGGGTGAAGGCGGGCCCTAAAGAGAGCTTCGTCGGCATAGATATTCCCGATTCCCGCAACCAGCTTTTGGTCGAGTAGGAAGTTCTTCAGAGGTGACCTCCGATCTCGGGTGAGCGAGAAGAAGTGGTCTGCTGTGAAGTCTCGGTCAAATGGCTCTAGCCCTAACCTCGAGGAGAAGTAGCTGTCCACATCAGCTGACTCCAGCAAGTGACCGGTCCCAAATCGGCGCGGGTCGTTGAAGACGACAGTCACCCCGCCGGAGAGATTAAGTCGGAGCCTCTCATGGCCCTGCACCACAACCGGGTCGATCAGCAATGTCCCGGTCATGCGGAGGTGCATCAGAAGCGTTTGAGCGCTGCTTAGAGCCACAACGATGTATTTACCGCGCCTCCCGACCTCAGTCACCGTTACACCGCTCAGGGAGCCTTCAAATCGCTCAGGTGACGCAGGGGTGCAGAATCTCGGATCAAGAACCTCAACAGCCTCGATCTCGCGTCCGAGAAGCGTGGGACGCAGTCGCCTTACAACTGTTTCAACCTCAGGAAGCTCGGGCACAGCCTCAAGTCAAGCAGGCTTGCCATTCACTGGAGAGCTTCAGAGCCGGGCGCGCGGATGCGCGGCAAAGTACGACTCTTTTAGATCCTCATTCGAGAGATGCGTATACATCTGCGTAGTGGCCGCGTCAGCGTGACCAAGCATCTCCTGGAGCGCCCTAAGGTCACACCCACCTGCCAACAGATGAGTAGCGAAGCTGTGGCGGAGAGTGTGGGGAGTCATCCGGCCCTCTAGCCCCGCGGTCTTGGCATGGCGACTAACAATCCCGTGCAGTCCCTGTCGGGTGAGCGCTCCCCCACGCTGATTAACAAACACCCGCCGTTCTTCCTTAACTCCAACAATTGCGGGCCGGCCCTTCTCGAGCCAATCACTCAGCGAAGTCTGAGCATCTCGGCCAATCGGCACCATCCGCTCTTTGCCGCCTTTACCGATGACCCTTAGTGTTCCCTCAACGAGGTCCAGTCGCGCAAGCTCAAGACCGGTCAGCTCGCTTGCCCGGAGACCGCATGCGTACATCGTTTCCAAGATAGCTCGGTCGCGTAGACCCGCCGCGGTTGTTACATCAGGCTGGGTGAGCAGTGCGCCGACCTCTTCTCTGGAAAGCACCTTGGGAAGCCTCCGGTCGCGGGCTGGAGAACGGAGGTGCCGGGTGGGATCCCCCTCAATTAGCTCCTCACGCCTCAGCCACTTGAAGTAGGTCCGCAAACATGCCACCTTTCTGCGCAGAGTCGCCGCTGACACGCCGGGAACATCACCCGCACCAGTCGCGAGCGAAGCTGTCCAAGCGGCCAGATCCGACTCCGTGGCATTAGGGAGAGACCGACCCTTCTCGGACAGGAAGGTCGCCAACTGCAGAAGGTCGGTCCGATATGCCTCAAGCGTGTTTCGAGAGAGCCCTCGCTCAAGCTCAAGCGACCCGAGAAAATCTAGTAGGTGATCCTCTCGGACAGAAGCTGGCATTCCCCACATTTCGGCGGGAGTAGCGTTCCACCTTCACACGGCACCTGACCGGTCAGGGAGAAGGCACGAGGCCAGGAAGCTCTAGAAGCAACTCAACGAGATGCTGACTGTTGCCGCTGGTGTCTACTGAGGCAGCGTCATTGGCCCCCGTCCCCGTCCCAACGTTCACCGCGCTGACTCCTTGCGCCTCAAGCGCGTTGGCAGCTGAACCCTGATCCGTGACCCTGTCCAGCAGGTCGATGCCAAGCGCCGCGCAGCAAATGCCCCAGAGAGCTGCGGCCGGGTGGTCATCTGAGTGCTGATAACCGCGAAATCTCGGTGTCAGCCGAAGATCAACGGCGCACCCATACTGCTGAGCTTGGTTCTGACAAACATCAGTGAGCGTTGCTATCCGCTCCGCAAGTTCTCTAGACCCAGGCTGACTAACAAGCAAAACCGCCGTTGGCCCGTCAACAAGGCTTACAGCTGGCTTGGTCTCTGTCAGCAAGCCCTTCATCGCAGCCTCCAGATCCCCACGGGGTCCTCCACTGAATTGGATCCGGACGGTCTGCTGGAACGGTGAGTCCATCACCACCGTTCCAAGCTGCCCCGAGTCAGCCAGAACAAAGGCGACGCTCACGTCCTCACCAGCAGTTGCGACCGATGGCTTCGCCAGGGGACCAGAGCCCTGAACGACAGTGAATGCTAGGTCAACGCTGACAGCAGGCCTGGTGTCTGCCCAAACCCCCGCAGCGGTGAGCAGCGCGGCTACTCCCTCGCGCCCACTGACCTCTAAGGGTGCGCAGATCAATACTCGCCGCCCAACATCCGCACCAACTATGGACACCTCAACATTGCCCGGCCTAGAGGTCGCTATTGCCCCGATCGACGGCTCAGATGTCCCCAGCCCCAGTCGGCCAAGCTCATCCTTGATGATGGCAAGGCAAGGCCCAGCATCCCCAACCTCGGCTTCAACAGCCGAGAGATCTCCGATAAGTCGAGAGTGGGACGGGGCCCACTCCCTGCTCACGCTGGAGTGCCGCTTTCCGCCCGATCCCTAGCGCGAATCAGAGCGGCGCCCACAAAGCCGTTGAACAGAGGCGACGGACGATCCGGCCTGGACTTGAACTCCGGGTGGTATTGGCTTGCCACGTAGAAAGGATGCACGCTGTCCGGCAGCTCAACCGCCTCTACAAGCCGACCATCAGGCGATGTGCCAGCAACGACAAGGCCGGCCTCTTCAATACGTGGGCGAAGAAGGTTGTTGACCTCATAGCGATGGCGATGGCGTTCGTAAGCCACCTCTTCCCCATAGATCGCTCGGATGCGTGTTCCCTCAACAAGCGCCACAGGGTCTGCCCCAAGTCGCATAGTGCCGCCCATGTCCGCAACTTCCTTCTGCTCCGGAAGCAAATCGATGGCTGGAAATGGAGTTTCTGGGTCAAACTCAGTTGAGTTAGCGCCATCCATCCCAGCAACGTTTCGCGCGTACTCGCAGACCGCTACTTGCATGCCAAGGCAGATTCCCAAGTAAGGAATCATGTCCTCGCGGGCTACCCGAGCAGCTTCAATCTTGCCCTCAACCCCACGCCCACCAAAGCCACCAGGAATAAGGATTCCGTCCGCGGCCTCAAGGCGACCCTGCGCCTCGGCGGCGTCGAGCCGCTCTGAATCCACCCAGTCGATCTCAACCTTGCAACCGTGAGCCACCCCAGCGTGGCGGAGCGACTCAACAACGGAGAGATAGGCGTCCTCAAGCTGAACATACTTTCCAACTAGCGCAATGCGGACGGGCTCAACCGCAGCCTCGGCCCGCTGGATCATCGCCTCCCACCCGTCTAGATCTGGCTGTGGGGCTTCAATACCAAAGTGGTCAAGAACGAACTGGTCAACGCCCTCTTCCCTGAAAGCGAGCGGCACCTCGTAGATATTCGCGACGTCCCGAGCTGAAACGACCGCCTCGATAGGAACGCTGGTGAAAAGCGCAATCTTCTCGCGGATCTCTTTCGGAAGTGACGCTTCGGCGCGACACATCACCATGTCTGGCTGAATGCCGATCCGGCGCAACTCGTTGACTGAGTGTTGAGTCGGCTTTGTCTTCAGTTCACCGGCATGGCCGATGAACGGAACAAGTGTCAGGTGGATGTAGAGACAGCGCGCCCGGCCAACATCAACGGGGAACTGCCTAATTGCCTCAAGGAACGGAAGTGACTCAATATCGCCAACCGTGCCGCCAATCTCTGTGATGACAACATCAACATCGCCTGACTCGGCAACAAGCCGAACTCGCGAGCGGATCTCATCCGTGATGTGAGGGACAACCTGAACAGTCGCACCGAGATAATCCCCGCGGCGCTCGCGGCGGATCACGTTGTTGTAAATACCGCCGGCCGTAACGTTGGACGCCCGGGAGGAATTTGCATCAGTGAACCGCTCGTAGTGCCCAAGATCAAGGTCGGTCTCAGCACCGTCCTCAGTAACGAACACCTCGCCGTGCTGATACGGCGACATAGTCCCCGGGTCAACATTGATGTACGGGTCGAACTTCTGTATCTGGACCCTCAGCCCGCGTGCGACAAGAAGTCGACCTATCGAAGCCGCCGCAATCCCCTTTCCGAGAGAGGAGACGACTCCACCGGTAACAAAGATGAAGCGGGTGTCTCCTGGGGTGCTGGCCACAGCGGTCAGACTAGCGGCGCGGGCGGCGGTGTGGGCTTACGCACCCGACAGCAGCTCTCGCGCGTGGGCCAAGGCAGCTTCATCGCCGTCCGGAGCACCTAGCATTCGGACCATCTCCTCGAGAACCTGATCGCCGACAAGAGCCTCAACAGTAGTGACCGACTCGCCCTCGGAGACGCCCTTGCTGATCCTGAAGTTCCGATCCGCACCGGCAGCAACTTGAGGCAAGTGAGTGATGCAGAGCACCTGCCGTTGGGAAGCAAGCGCCTTCAGACGCTCGCCCACGGCCTTCGCTGTGCGACCACCAATCCCCGCGTCGATCTCGTCGAACACAACAAGCTTGCCCGGGCTGCCTTCTCCCCCTTCAATCGCTACGGAAAGCAGCGCCAAAAGTATCCGGCTCATCTCGCCGCCCGAAGCAGACTCGCTGATCGGAGCGGGGTCTATCCCGGCATTGGCAGATACCAAGAACTCAACCGTGTCCCCACCTGTCGGGCCAGGCTCAGGCCGTGGATCAACCGAGATGCGGAACCGAGCGCCTTCGAGCGCAAGGTCGCCGAGGACCTCTTGCACTGCGGGAGCCAGCTGCTTGGCCGCCTTCACACGCCCAGCCCTCAGCTGCACAGCAACAGCGGTGGCCGCAGCAAGAGCCTCATCACTTGCCTTCTTGGCACGCGAGACGGCCTGGTCAAGGTCGGAGATCTCCTCAAGCCTGCCGGCCGAAACCTCAGCGTGCGCAAGAACCGCGTCGAGACTTCCACCGTGCTTGAGCAGCAGCCGCTCCAGCTCGTCAAGGCGTTCCTCAACCTCTCCAAGCCGCTCGGGGGAGCCATCAAGACCGTCAAGCAAACTCCGGGCCTCTCGGGAAGCATCATCGAGCTCAATTCCAAGCTCAGACAGACGCGAACCCAGAGCATCAACCGCTCCGTCGACCCCGGCAACTGTCTCAAACAGCCGCCCCGCCGCCCCGAGGGAATCGAGAGGTGAGTCACCGGCGTCCGAATTGTTCAATCCAGAGAGAGCCGTTAGTGCGTCACGCAGCCCATCAATTCTGCGGAGCCGTTCACGCTCGGCCCGAAGAGAGTCCATTTCGGCCGCGGATGGCGCGAGGCGCTCAATCTCCTCAACCTCGTATCGGAGGAGATCAACCTCGCGCTGGTAGCCCCCACCGTCACCGCTGAGCGATTCAAGGTGAGCAGATGCCTCTCGGACCCTTTGGTGAGCCTCAGCCGCCTGATCGCGCAGGCCGATCTGCTCTGCCCCAACAGCGCCATCAAGGACGTCCATCTGGAAGGTCGCAAGGCCGAGCTTGCGGTGTTCGTGCTGCCCGTGAAAAGAGAGAACTGCTGAGCCGAGCTCCCGCAGATCCCCAACGGTGGCTGTACGCCCGTTGATCAGGGCTCTGCTGCGCCCGTCGGGCCAGAGTCGCCTCGCCAGGACCAGCTCCTCGCTCCCCTCAGGGAGAAGGTCTGCGAGCTCTTCGCTCAGACCCGGTGGCAGTGAGAACGCCCCCTCGACCCATGCCTCCTTAGCTCCGGGCCGGACCAGACCGCTTCTTGACCGCTCTCCCAGCAACAGACCAAGTGCCGTGGCCAACAGTGTTTTGCCTGCGCCAGTCTCGCCCGTGAGGACGTTAAGACCTGGTCCAAGCCGCATCTCAGCGGCTTCGATCAGCAACAGATTCTCAATCTTGAGGTCAGTAAGCACAGACCCGGTCTACCAGCGGAGGGGGACGGAGCGCGTCCACCGGCACACTCAGGAGGCTAAACGTCCGAACTTCTGTCGCAAACGGTGGTAGAAGCTTGAACCTGGAACTTGGGCCAGTCTGCCCGCCGCCTGCATGTAACTGATCTCCAGCTGACCACCGGGAGGAAGCTCACCGATCGGCCTGCCGTCAACGGCAACATCGACAGGCTCATTGCTCGAGCGATTAACCAAGGTCACGTTGTCATCCGGGGCAACAATCAGTGCGCGGGCCGTAAGCGAGTGTGGAGCGATAAACGAAACGACATAGCCGCTCACACCCCACGCCACGACAGGGCCACCATTGGCAAGGTTGTAACCAGTTGAGCCAGCCGGGGTCGAAAGCACCATCCCGTCGCAACGAACTCGCCCAACCTCCTCACCACCAACCAAATACGCAATGTCGGCAACACGCAGGCCAGGGCGGCGCTGCAAGGCCAGATCATTGAACGCCGGCATCGGCCCAGACATGCTCGAGGTCAGAGCCGGAAGGTCGAGAATGTCAAAGTCTCCCTCGAGTGCGCGAATCACCGATTCTTCGAACCCATCATCAGGGTCTGTCGCTGCTAGGAACCCAACCTCGCCGAAGTTGATCCCATAGGCGGGAGCAGGCGCTGCCCAAGCTGTTGATGCTCTCAGCCCCCTCAGGATGGTTCCATCGCCTCCGAGGCAGAGCCAAACATCCGGACCAGTCTCCGGGGATGGGTCGGCCAGAACCGCCGGATCCAAGCCGTGACGGGCAATCTCGTCATCCGATGCCCAGACTCCAACACCGGTTGCCTTGGCAAGCTCAAAGACCTTGCCGACCGCGTCACTAGTGACCGCTGGGTCGTTGTGAGTTACAAGAGCGCAGACGCGGCTCATGGCTCAGCCCTCATCAGCATCTCCTCAAGTGAGGACTCTGAAACAACCTCGCTGCCGCGGCGCAGGTGGACAAAGCTTTCAAGGTTGCCCTTAGGCCCCGGGAGTCCCGACGAGACGAAAGCTTGCGGCACAAACCCAAATCGCGGGGCGGCAATCCCTACCTGCCGAAGGGCATCCCTTCGATCATCAGCATCCCGAACGACGCCACCCTTGCCCACGCGCTCCTTCCCAACCTCAAACTGAGGCTTGATGAGAGCAACAATCTCCGCGTCCTCAGCACAGCAAAGACCGATCGCACCCAAGACCTTCTCCAATGCGATGAACGAGACATCACAGACAACAAAGTCAGATACCCAAGGGAGCTGAGCTGGCTCTAGGTGGCGCGCGTTGACACGCTCCATAACATGCACGCGCTCATCCTGACGAAGCTTCCATGCCAGTTCGCCATAGGCAACATCTAGAGCAATCACTCTGCGAGCACCGCGTTGAAGGAGGCAGTCTGTGAAGCCTCCGGTGGAAGCGCCTACATCCAGCGCTGAGACCCCCTCAACGTCGAGCTCAAGCTGGTCAAGCGCGTTGGTCATCTTGATTCCCCCGCGCGACACAAACGCGATTCCTCCCTCAACGGAGACCTCAACATCATCAGCAACGAGCTGACCTGGTTTGCGCGCACGCTCCCGATCCTTGCCCAACAGAACCTCGCCCGCAATTACAGATGCCGAGGCCTTAGCCCGCGAGTCGAAGAGACCACGCGCTGTGAGCACGACGTCAAGCCGCTGCTTGGAGGAGCTCTTAACCCCCAGGGTGCTCGTGGTATCCATCTGTCGAATGATGGCACCTCGCTTCACCTCTTGGGAAAATGAGGATCAAATCCTCGAGATTCGAACCTGATGGCCTATGTGCGGCAACTCACATCGGACAAGACGACGCTGTGTCACGATCACACCTGCGTAGGGCACCCGCCCCATAAGGCCCGCCCTGCGCCAGATACGAGCAGCAAAACATATGTATCTCTCCTCCCCGGAAGGGCCTCCCTTAAAAGAGGCCCTTCCTCTTGGAGAGGAAGGGTCAGCTGCCGGCTACAGAGCCACGGGCTTCCGACACCGCGGCCTCAACACGTTCAGCGATGCGCTCCGGGGTATAACCAACCTCCTGATGTAAGAGGGCAGGAGCGCCATGCGTGACAAAGCGGTCTGGAAGACCAACGCGAAGCACGCGTGCCACTACGCCAGCATCATTGAGCGTCTCCAGTACTGCACTACCAAAGCCTCCTTGAAGCACGCCCTCTTCAACAGTCACAACAAGATCATGTTCAGCCGCAATCTGGGCCATTAGGCCAGCATCAATTGGCTTGGCGAACCGAGCGTCAACAACAGTCGGGTTAAGCCCGCCTTCGCGCAGGATCTCCGCGGCCGCAAGTGACTTCTCCACGCCGCTGCCATAGCCAACGAGAGCAACCCGCTCTCCCTGAACGAGAATCTCGCCGGTACCGATCTCAATGCTCTCGGGCTGAGCTGGAATTGTCACGCCGGCAGCCGCACCGCGTGGGTAACGGATCCCAACGGGTCCACCATCGTGGTTAATCGCGGTGTGGAGCATGTTCACGAGCATCGCCTCATCACGGGGCGCCATGAGCGTGATGTTGGGAAGAGCGCGTAGGTACGCAATATCAAAGACACCGTGATGGGTCGGGCCATCGTCGCCAACAAGTCCAGCGCGATCCATCGCTATGACAACGGGTAGCGACTGAAGGCAGAGGTCATGGACAATCTGGTCAAAGCCGCGCTGCAGGAAAGTTGAGTAGATGGCAACCACGGGTCTAGTGCCCTCGAGCGACAGGCCCGCTGCGAACAGAAGAGCCTGCTGTTCAGCAATACCAACATCGAAGTACCTCTCGGGCATCTCCTCCTGAAGAATGTTGAGCCCTGTACCCGAGTTCATCGCGGCCGTAACTCCGACCACGCGTGGGTCGCGCCTGCACTCATCCACCATCGCGTGCCCAAACACCTCAGTCCAGGTGGGCACCGGAGTCGGCGCGGGGCCTGTTGGAACCTTCTTGGCAGCAGGCGCCCGGTCAACAATCGAATTGGGCTTTGCCGCATGCCACTGCTCCATTCCCTCCAGCCCACCATCCTCAGCTGGAGCAAAGCCCTTGCCCTTGACTGTTGCGCAGTGGACGACAACTGGCCTGTCAGCGTCAAGCGCCTCCTTCAATGCGGCTCGCAGGCTGTGCACGTCGTGCCCATCTACCACACCGACATAAGCCCAATCAAGTTCTTCCCACCAAAGGCCTGGGGCAGCAAACGCCTTGATTGACTCCTTCAGATGCGGACCGAGGCGCTCAAAGGTGGCGCCAATGCCGGCTGGGAGCTTGGACAGCCCGCCTTCTATTCCCTCACGGGCGTGCCAGAGTTTTGGATTCAGACGGATGCGGTTGAAATAGCGCGACATCGCACCAACATTCGGCGAAATCGACATGCCGTTGTCATTGAGGACAACGACCAGAGGGGTGCCGAGCCCACCAGCTTGGTGGATCGCCTCGAACGCAACCCCACCGGTCATTGCTCCGTCACCAATAACCGCGACTACTCGCCCATCAGCAACTGGAAGCCCTTCAACTTGAGCACGCTTCATGCCCTCCTTCATCCCCACTCCGTAGCCAATCGAAGTGGATGCATGCCCTGCTCCCATGGCATCGTGCTCCGACTCTTCGATTGAGCAGAACGGACTTAAGCCCCCATAGGAGCGGATGGTCGAAAGCTGGTCGCGCCGACCAGTGAGGATCTTGTGCGGATACGCCTGATGACCAACGTCCCAAAGAACTTTGTCTCTTGGACTATCGAGCAACGAATGAATCGCCACCGCGATCTCACAGGTACCGAGGTTGGCTCCAAAGTGTCCGCCAATCTCCCCCACCGTGTCGATGATGTGCTCGCGCACCTCCTGAGCCACCTGCTGAAGCTGGGAGTCGTCGAGACCGTGAAGGTCGCGGGGTCCGTTTACGGCATCGAGAAGTCGCTTGGTGTCAGTCATGAAGTCCTTGTCAGTACATGATCCGCAATGGCGCGCAGCTCCGTCGCCTCGTCACCCATTTCCTCTATCGCGCTGAGCGCCAGACCGTGATGCAAGCTGGCCATCTCCCCCGCGCCATCGAGGCCAATCTCGGACACAAACGTTCTCTTGTGCTCATCGGCCCCCGGTTGCTTCCCAAGGCTCTCATCAGTACCTGTTACATCAAGAATGTCGTCAACTATCTGAAAAAGTAGCCCAAGCTCACGGGCATAGGTGCTGATGAAGGTCGTCTCCTCTTGGGGGGCCTCAAGTAGTGCCGTAACACAGTCCGCACTGGCGCTGATCAGCTTCCCCGTCTTTAGAGCGTGGAGAACCTCCAGACCCCCGATTCCATCACCAGCGGTTGCCTCGACATCAATGAACTGCCCACCAACCATGCCCTCCACTCCAGTTGACCTCGCAAGGATGCTGGCCGCCGCTACAAGCGCCCTCGGCTCATGGCCCGGAGCCCCTAGGAGGAGCGCGAATGCCTCTGCGTACAGACAGTCCCCAGCCAGGATGGCAACCGCCTCGCCACTCTCCTTATGAAGCGTCTTCTTGCCTCTGCGAAGATCGTCGTCGTCCATGGCGGGTAGATCATCGTGAATCAGCGAGTAGGTGTGGATCATCTCTAACGCCGCTGCTAACGGAAGAACCCGTTCAGCATCGTGACCGAGTGACCTTGCTGTCGCCATGGCGAGAACTGGCCGAATCCGCTTACCACCGGCAAGCAACGAGTACCTCATCGCTTCGACCAGACCAGGTACCGCGTCAGTCCCAGGGAACCGCAGAGTGTCTAGGTAGCCGTCAACTAGCTCCTTCAACTCGTCCGGATACCCCGCGGGCGCTGCAGCGCCCCCTTCGCTCATTAGGAGCGAGCGCCGCCGAAGATCCGCAGGAGGCTGAGGAAGATGTTGACAAAGTTCAGATAGAGCGAAAGCGCTCCAAAGATTGCCAACTTACGTCCGGTTTCCTCATCGGTTGCTCCTGCGGCGAACGACTTGATCATCTGCATGTCCCAAGCGGTAAGCCCCGCGAAGATGATCACACCGCCGAAGCCAAGAACGAGATTGAACGTGCTCCCACCAGTGAACATGAAAACAACCGAAGCGACGATCAAGCCAATCAACGCTCCGAAGAGAACCGGGCCGAGACCGGTTAGATCCCGCTCGGTGGTGTAGCCCCAAGCGGCCATTCCTCCAAAGACGCCTGCTGCCCCGGCAAATGCCATCGCGACAGAGCCTGTGGTGTAGGCAGTGACGATGACTGAGAACACAACCCCAGTTACGCCCGCGTAAAGGATGAACAGGAAACTCGCCGTTGCCGCACTGATCTTGTTGATCCCGAATGAGAGGGCGAGGACAAGGCCGATTTGGACAAACATCGCGCCGAAGATCCACGCAGGCTTCGCAGTCAGATCCTTCATCAGTTGGTCATTGCTTCCAAACCAACCTGCGATAGCAGCGGTCAGACCAACACCAAGCAGCATCCACGAGAACACCGTCCTCATAAATACCCGCTCAACGGCTGGGTCAAGGGCGACGGTCGGAACTGCGTTTCTTGTGCGTGAGAAGCTCATGGTTGGAAGCTTAGAAGATTCCGCAGCGTCAGTTGAAACTTTGTGGGCCACGATCAACTGGAAGCTGCGACTGACCCGGAGCGGCTGGGACAGGCCTCGCCGCACGTGCGAAGCCATCAACAATCGAGGCAGCCTCGCTTGCCAACCGAGCCAGCTCACTGGCAGCGTCAGCGGCAGCGTCCTGGTCGAGGTCTCCAGCGCTCAGACGGCGCGCCTCCTCCTCGATCCGCTTTACAAGTCGATCCAGGTCCTCGCTCATTTAGCCCTCTCCTCGTCGATGACAGCACCAAGTATGCCGTTGACAAAACCCGGAGCCTCTGAACCGCAGAAGCCCTTCGCTGTTTCAACAGCCTCATTGATAGCGCCCTCGGGAGGAATCGGCGTCCCATACTCAACCGCAGTTGGATCAGTGATCTCAAGAATCGCTACCCGCAGAATCGCACGCTCAAGCGGCGCAATCCGTTCCACGGCCCATCCGTTGGCATGCTGGTCAATTATTTGGTCAAGCGCCTCAGTGCGTACTTGGGTCGCCTGTGCGAGCGCAAGTGTCCAAGGGGTTGCATCCTCATCAAGAAGATCCTCGACGGGACTACCGGTTACGTCGTGCTGGTAGACGGCGAACACCGCAGCGCGCCGCTGGTCGCGCCTACGCACGTGAGAGGTACTCGCCGCTGCGGGTATCGACGCGGACTTTGTCCCCAATGTCGACGAAGAGCGGCACCATTACGCGCGCCCCTGTCTCAAGAAGAGCGGGCTTCGTGCCGCCTCCTGAAGCGGTGTCCCCTTTGACGCCAGGCTCAGTCTCAGCAACCGTCAGATCAACCGCGGTAGGGAGCTGAATGTCGCTCGGCTTCTCGTCGATGGAGAGAACCTCAACCTCGTCATTCTCCATCATCCACTGCAACCGCTCCGTGAGAAGTCCCTCCGGAATGCCCATCTGCTCGAAAGTTTCAACGTCCATGAAGTGCGCGTCGGTCCCATCGCGGTAGAGGTACTGCATCTTCCTGATCTCGGACCGGACAGACCTGAACTTCTCCCCCGCCCTGAATGTCTTGTCAATCACAGCGCCATCATTGACGCGCTTGAGCTTGGTGCGAACGAAGGCCGCACCCTTACCAGGCTTGACATGCTGAAAGTCCGTGATCTTGAAGATCACCCCGTCAACCTCGATGTGGTTGCCGTTCTTGAACTGGTTAGTGGAGATCATTGTTGACAGAGACTAGCCGGGCTTAGCTAACTTCGATCAGACCAAGGGGAAGATGGGTCATCGCATTGGCGCCATCAGCCGTCACAACAAGCAGGTCCTCAATCCGAATGCCGAGCTCACCAGCAAGGTAGATGCCCGGCTCGACAGTCACAACCATGCCTTCCTCAAGCGCCACATCCCCCGTCTTACCCAGTGTTGGCGCCTCGTGAATCTCTAGCCCAACGCCATGACCCAGGCCGTGACCGAAGTGCTCACCGAAGCCCGCGTCGTCAATCAAGTCTCGCGAGACGGCGTCGATCTCCCGTCCTGTAGGGCCTGGACGCAACGCAGCGACACCGGCCTGCTGCGCGGAAAGCACTATCTCGTAGACCTCCTTCGCGTGGTCTGAAACCGCCCCGAGAGCAACAGTTCTAGTGCAGTCTGAGCAGTAGCCGCCAACGACCACTCCCCAGTCGATCACCACCAACTGCCCTGACGACAGGGCCTCGTGCTTTGGCTGCGCGTGCGGAAGAGCGCCGTGGGCACCAGCGGCAACAATTGATGGGAACGACATTGCTTCCGCCCCGAGTGCCCGGGCCCGTCGCTCAAGATCAGCAGCAATCTCAACCTCTGTGCGGCCGAGGAGACCAGTCTCAAGCACGGCCGTTAGCACCCGGTCCCCGAGCGTTGCCGCGGTCTGGATCGCTTCTACCTCCGCCGCATCCTTGACAGCGCGAAGCGCCGCCGACACGCCCTTTTGGGGAACAAGCTCGACCTCCGCAGGGAGAACATCTTCCAGCTGATCCCTGGAGTCAACGCTGAGATCTTCGGAATCAAAGCCCAACCTCTGGACCGAGTTGGAACCGACCACCGCAGCAATCGACCTCCGAAGGGCTCCCTCCGAGATGACGGTTTGAAAGCCCTGACCAATCTCATCGGACGCCTGCTCTACATAGCGAAAGTCGGTGATGAAGGACGCCCATTCGCGCCCAACCAGGGCAGCCCCGCTGCTACCTGTGAATCCAGTCAGCCAACGAACATTTGGCCCCCCAGCCAGCAAGAGCGCATCAAGCTTGCGGTCATCCATGAAGGCGCGGACGCGCCCCAGCCGGTGGTTTCCCTCGGTCACTTCAGTTTCGCCGCAAGAACTTGCAGAGCGGACTGATAGCCCTCGGGTCCTTGGCCTGAAACAACTTCAGAAACAATGCCCTCTAGGACGCTCACCTGACGCCAGGGCTCGCGAGCCGAAACGTCAGATAGATGAACCTCAACCGAGGGAAGGTCGGTGATCTCCAGGGCGTCTCTGATAGCCCACGAGTAGTGAGTCCAAGCGCCCGGGTTGAGAATCACAGCGTCGGCCATGCCATCAAGCCGGTGCAGGTGCTCAACAAAGGCACCCTCGCTATTGGTTCTAAAGAAACGGACATTGAGCCCAAGTTCGTGACCCCAAGCCTCAGTCTTCTGCTCGAGTTGGTCAAGGGTCAGATTTCCGTAGTGATCGGCTGGCCGCCTCCCGAGCTGGTCGAGGTTTACGCCGTGCATGACCTCAATCCGGTTACGAGTACTCATGAGCACACCTCCTCAACAGCCGCCCGTACTGCCGAGGCAGGAATGACATGTCCATGGCTGACCATGCCGGGAGCTTCGCAGAGGACGAACGGGACAGTTCCGTCCCCCCTCCTCTTCTTGTCTGACTGCAAGGCGTCGATGACTACCTCGGGATCCACATTAGGAGCGCTCAAAGGTAGCCCCGCGGCCGCAAGGAGCTCTCCCGTCCGAGTGTGCAGTTCCGCGTGGCCCGAAAGCCTGAGAGCGGCCATCAGGCCGATGGACACTGCTTCCCCGTGACGAAACTCTCGGTATTCAGTCGCGGTCTCAATGGCGTGACCAATGGTGTGGCCGAAGTTAAGAACCTGCCTTCTGCCTCCGTCGCGCTCATCCTCTCGAACGACCGCGAGTTTTGTCCTCGCACACGCAAGAACCATTGCGTCGTCAACTTGGTCACCAGCAGAAATCCTGTCCCACAGAAGACCTCCGGCGATCAGCCCAGTCTTGATCACCTCAGCCATGCCCGCGGCCAGTTCTGCAGCGGGAAGGGTTTCCAGAAGATCAACATCAGCAATTACCGCAGCCGGTTGGTGATAGGCGCCGACGTAGTTCTTCGCCGATGGAAGGTCCACGCCCGTCTTGCCGCCGTAAGCGGAATCCACTTGAGCTACAAGAGTGGTGGGAATCTGAACGATTGGGATACCGCGCTGGAAGCTGGATGCGACAAACCCGGAGACGTCCCCAACGACTCCACCACCAAGGGCAACGATCCCATCGTCTCTTGTCACGCCGGCGCTAGCCAGCTCAGTCCACAGACGCTCGCATGTGCCAAGCGTTTTGTGTTCCTCCCCAGGCTCGATAACAAGCCGAGCCATAACCGAATCGAGCAGGTCGCCATGAAGCCCAGCCACATTCCCGTCGCTAATGACCGCCCAGCGTCGCCCACCCGGAAGTGGCACGCGTCCCGCAATTCCCGATCCGATCCAGACGGGATAGTTCCCAGAATCCGCTTCCGCCCAGAGAAGCTTGGGGCCCCTTCCCATCGCAGCAAGCCGGTGGATGTCTGGCAGCGCGGCAGTCAGCGTGTCCCGCCGTAGCGCCGGGACAACCGCATCGGCTGCAGCAAGGTAAGTCGCTTCTCGCTCAAGGAAGAGGGAATCGAAGCCAGCTCTGTCAGCGGCCAACGGCCGCTTAGATCGGCTAACCCGCTTCCAAAGCGTTTCTACATCAGCATCCAGGAAGACGACCGTGTGGTGCTTGAGCGCCTCCCGGACTCGCTCTGAGCCAAGCGCCCCGCCCCCGAGAGAGATCAGCCCACCACCAGCACCCGAAGCCGCTTGGTCAAGGCCCGCGAGCGTAATTCGCTCCTCTGCCTCACGGAATGAGCCCTCTCCATCGCGGCGGAAGATGGTCTCAACCGACGCACCAAGCTCGGCTTCAATCAGCACATCAGTATCTAGGGCATCAGGGGCAACAGACCGCGCGGCAGTGCTCTTGCCGGACCCCATGAAGCCGACGAGCACGAGGGCCCTCCCGGCAACGCCTTTCACGGCCGCTGCTTCCAGCCGATCCGCTCGCGGTAAGTCGCAACAGCGGCGGTGAGGTCGTCAATGCTGTCCCCACCGAACTTGTCTGAGTAGGCCTCGGCGAGAACGAAAGCAACCATTGCCTCAGCGACAACTCCGGCCGCTGGGACAGTGCAGGAGTCGGTCCTCTCCCTAAGAGCCGCGGCTGGCTCAAGCGTTGAAATGTCAACTGACCTAAGTGGCTTTGTGAGCGTTGGAAGGGGCTTCATTGCCGCACGGACAACGAGCGCCTCTCCGTTTGTCATCCCGCCCTCAACTCCACCCGCCCGGTTGGTTTCACGGAACCACCCACGCTCCTCTGAGTGGAAGATCTCGTCATGAGCTTCGCTGCCAGGCCTTCCAGCGAGGTCGAAGCCATCGCCGATACCAACACCTTTGATGGCCTGGACCGACATCACGGCCTGAGCGAGTCGCCCATCAAGCCGATCCTCCCAGGACACATGTGAACCGAGGCCCGGAACGAGTCCCCATACGCGGACCTCAAAGGTGCCACCAATCGACTCATTCTTCTTGCGGAGGACATTGATCTCCTCGACCATTGCGACGCTTGCATCAGCATCAAGACAACGCACCGGGGAGGCGTCAACAGCATCAAAGTCAGATAGGGACGGGTTGTACACCTCTGGGGCGGTGACGGTCCCAATTTGGATGACATGGGACCGGACTTGTACCCCAACCGCGGCCAACATCGCCTTGGCGACAGCCCCGCCAGCTACCCGCGCAGCGGTCTCACGCGCGCTGGCACGCTCAAGAACATTCCGAACATCGGTGAAGTCGTACTTCCACGCGCCAGGGAGATCAGCGTGACCGGGCCTAGGAAGGTGTACCTCGTCAATGACAGGCTCGACCGGCCACGGGTTCATACGATCTTCCCAGTTCGCGAAATCAGCATTCGTAACGCTCAGGCAGATCGGGCCACCCAAGGTCAGCCCATGCCTGACCCCTGCTGTGACATCAGCCTTATCGGTCTCAATCTTCATCCGACCACCACGGCCGTGGCCCAACTGACGTCGCGCTAGATCTCCGTTGATGGCCTCTTGGCTGAGCTCGAGGCCAGCAGGGATCCCTTCAACAATGCAGGTCAAACCGGGTCCGTGGCTCTCGCCAGCTGTTATCAACCTGAAGTTCATAGCCTCAGTCTACGCGGCCCTCACCATGGAAAGCTGGCCGCGATGGCTCCTGCAGTGATGAAGGGAGCGAGTGGGATCGAAACGCTGGCCCTGAGCCCGCCGCTGAGCCACCCCCACAAACTCCCCGCCGCACAAGCGATCAACAGCGCCAAGAGGCCATATGTACCCAAGGCAGCAAAGACAACCCCAATTAACTTCGCATCCCCCATGCCGAACCCATCTGGGCGCAGAAGTGACAGCACAACCAGCGGTAGGGCCAGAAGCAGCCACGAGACTCCAGCAACAGCCCCTAAGAGCCCAGCGGAACTCACGCGACCCACAAGGACAAATAGCAATCCCAATCCATTCAGCCAGTTGGGGATTCTTCTCCAGCGGAGATCGGTGACACATGCGACAAGACAGACAGCGATGACGACGGCCTTTTCCACACATGAGCTAGCCGCAATCGATAGTTACTTAGCCCCCTGACTAGGGGCAGATACTGCTTCAAGCGCTATTGCACTCTGAGAAGAGAACGCTCAGCTCAGTCGCTTGCTGGGGGCTGCTCGCGAAGACGCTCGCCAGCCTCTTGGGAATCATGCTCGGGAATCCGCTTGCCGGTCCCCTCACACCAAGGGCAGACAACGTCGTGTGGTTCTCCCCCCGCGTTGCTCTGCACACTCCCCTTGCCGGAGCAGGGCCCGCACTTGAGCTCGTCCACATCCGTCGGTTCCTCTTTGCGTTCTGGTGTGCCCTCCATTCATGCGACGCTAGCGGCTCGCAGAAGACTTTGCAGGCCGCTGCCTGACCGCGACCCAAAGGGAATGGGTGCCCTAACCTCGAATGAGACGAGGATGCCAGTCATGTTGAGAGCCGCCCGGGCCACACCACTCCTACTCGCTGTAGCCAGCATCGCCCTCTGCTGCGTGCCGGAATCAGGGTTCGCAACCCCGACACCTCCACTCAAGACACCAAAGGTCAGTGCGCTCCGCTGTTGGCCGTCTGTTACCTGTGGGTCAAACCTCCGCGTCCCAGTCGGCGCCTGGATGCTGATCCAGATCCAATCGTCATCACCCGGTCCCAAGGTCCGGTTCACTGGAGGAGTTCGTGTGTTGGCCCGCCGCATTAGAGCTAACCGGCTCCTAGTTCAAGTGCCGGCAGGCGCAAAGACCGGGCCAATCCGCGTCAGTGCCACCGGCACACGCTGGTCAGCGCCATTCGGCCGCGTCATACCCATCGCCACCCCCACCCAGCCGCCGCCAACGCCAACCGGCTCCGCATTTGACGGCAACGGGATGTGGATCTGGCAGCTCGCCAACACCGAGCGGGGCAACCTAGCCCAAATCATCACCCGTGCAAAGGCGCATGATGTAACCACCGTGTTCCTCAAGGCTGGCGATGGAACACACAGCTGGCCTCAGTTCAACACGCCGCTGATACGGACGTTTCACGCCGCTGGAATTCAAGTCTGCGCGTGGCCTTATGCCTATGGCAAGTCACCTTCAGCGGAGGCAACTGTTGCTATCAACGCGGTCAAGTTAGGAGCCGACTGTCTGGCTATCGACGCCGAGACGGAATATGAGGGCCGGTACACACAAGCCCTTACCTACATATCCAAGGTCCGGAAGGGGGTCGGGAAATGGTTTCCAATCTCTCTCGCCGGCTACCCGTGGGCTGACTATCACCAAAGTTTCCCCTACTCCGTGTTCTTCGGACCCGGAGGAGCTCAGTACAGCCAACCACAGGTCTATTGGCGCGACATTGGTTCAGGAGTGGACAATGTGATGGCCCACACTTACAGGACCAACCTGCTCTACGGACGCCAGATTTTTCCACTTGGACAGCTGTGGCAGAAGCCCACCAGTCGCGAGATCCTCCGGTTCCGCGCTCTTGCTGCAGTTTGGGGCTCCCCGGGTGTGTCTTGGTGGGACTGGCAAGAGGCGTCACTGACACTCTGGCCGTTCGTAGGTTCTCAGATGTCATGGCCCCCCGCTAGGACCACATCACCCACTTGGTACACCCTTAGCCGGGGCGCAAGAGGGGACTTCACAATCTGGGCCCAGCTGCACCTCAAGCAGGCCGGGCAGGCAGTCCGAGTCGACGGGAGCTACGGATCGACAACCGTCACTGCAGTCACTCAGTTCCAGGCATCACGAGGGCTCGCCCAGACCGGCGTAATCAACACTGCCACTTGGAAGTCCCTACTGCGAGTCCGACTACCGGTCCCAGCATGGGCTAGCGGTATCCGCAGCGCCAGCGCGTCAGTTCGCGCTTCCCTTGCCGCCGCACCAAAGACCCGGAGCGAATTCCGCGTCCGTCGAGCTCACTGAGCTCTACTAACTGCCTCTCGGAGGACATTAAGAGAAGGCCGTCCACCGGTCCAGATCTCAATCGACAGCGCGCCCTGCCTGACAAGTATTTCCAGACCATCAACGACCGGAAGCCCAAGCTCTTCTCCGAGCGAGGCAATCGGCGTCTGATGATCTCCGTAGACAAGATCGACCAGCAGGCGACAATCACCAAGATCCCCCTTCTCCAAAGCAAGATCCACAATCTCGTCGCCAGGCCTGAGACCCACTGATGTGGCGTTGATTACGACGTCGGGCCTACCAGTTTCAGCTACATGAGCAACCCCATCAATGTTGGCAGCTAGAGCGATCGCTCGTTCCGGAGTGCGGTTCCAGACCCCAACGTCGGCTGCTCCAGCCGAAACCGCTGCATAGGCAGCCGCACGTGCGCTCCCTCCCGCACCTAGGACCAAGACACTCAGCCCCTCTAGCGATCCGGACTCAAGACCATCAAGAAGCGCAGCCTGTATGGCCGGAGCATCCGTGTTGGCAGCGTGGATGACTCCCTCACGGAAGGTCAGCGTGTTTGCGGCACCGATCGCGGCTGCGGAGTCAGTCGCTACATCAGCCAGGCTGAGGGCAGCTTCTTTGTGGGGAATGGTCACGTTGACCCCAACAAACCCCGAGTCGGGAAGCGCTGCGGCTGTCTCCGCGAACACATCTGGGGGAATTGGCAAGAGCTGCGACTCCCACCCCTCAAGCCCAAGGTCACTGAACGCTGCCGCGTGCAGCGCTGGGGTGCGGCTGTGGGCAACGGGCCAGCCCGCTACCCCGGTCAGTGGCATTTGGTCGGCGCCTGACCGCCGTTTGCTTGGCGCGCCCGGTTGTACGCGGCAACAGCCTGGTTGAACGCCGTCTCCGTCACGGCAAAGGTGTGCTCACCGCAGGTCCATGGCTTAACCACGTAATAGACGAATGGTGTCTTTGCGGGCCGCGCCGCGGCCTGGATCGAAGCGATCCCTGGGTTGCCAATCGGGCCGGGAGGAAGGCCCTGCCTATTGCGCGTGTTCCAAGGGGAGTGGCTGGCAAGTTCGGACTGCCGCAGGGGCCTGAGCCAGTTCCCGTACTGATAGCGGGTCGTCGCATCAATCCCGAGCGGGATGTGCTGGTGAAGCCTGTTCCAGATCACCGCCGCCACAAGTGGTCGTTCCTTTGAGACAGCCGTCTCCCGCTCCACCATCGCGGCGATCGTCAGCACATCAAACGCCGTGAGGTTCTTCGACTTCGCATACGACATATCCACTGTCTTGAACTCCCTCAGGAACGCATTGATTTGCGCGGTGACGAGCTCGGGGCTGCGCGGAGGAAGCCTCAGGTCATAGGTCGAGGGAAAGAGAAACCCCTCAAGGCTGGCACCGGCGGGCGCTCCGTAAGCCCCTGGCTTAAGCAACGGGGAGGCCCGGGAGGCATCAAGATAGGAGCCCACAAGACCATTCTTGGCCGCTAACCGGTTGATCTCAACCCGGGAGAGCCCTTCGGGGATGGTGAGCGACCGTCCCTTTGAGATCTCTGCTCCCGTTAGAACCGCAAGCGCGTCTCCATAGGACATCCCCAAGTGGAGGACAAAGCTTCCGGCGTGGATTTTGCCTGCATCACCAGCTAGCCGAACCCTAAGGGCGAACAGAGAGCCATCATCAACCACCCCAGCCTGCTCAAGCCTTTGACCAATCGCCGAAACACTCTCGCCCTTGGGCACCGTGACGGTGACCGATGTTTCCGAGGGGGATCCGTGGAACGGTTGAAAGAACATAATCCACCCCGCCAGAAGAACAACCAGTCCCAGCAGGGCAGTACCAGCGACGAGCCTTCTCCCCCGGATGGTCACTGTTCCTCCGACACGGCAAGCCATCTCTCTAGCAACACGGCCGCAGCCCGGGAGTCCTCGCTTGAGTTGCCTCCAATTTCCTGCGCGGCCTTGGTGGTCAGCCGCTCATCAAAGACCTCAACTTCAACTGGCGACAGCAGCTTCCTTAGTTGAGCGGCAAAGTGCTGGACTCGATTGGTCTGCTCCGTCGTTCCACCATCCATACCGAGGGGTAGGCCAACGATGACCAGCGCCGCCTCGCGTTCCTGAACAACATCCTTGATTGCTTCCATCCCTGCTGGCGTATCCGGCTTGGCGATTGCCTCAAGCGGAGTTACGATCGTCCCGGACGGGTCGCTGCTCGCAACACCACACCGAGCCGATCCGTGATCGAGAGCGACCACACGGCTCATCCCGTAGCTGCCTCTACGACAGCGCGCGCAGCAAGCAATGCTTCAGGAGTTAGCTCTGGGTCTTTGCCTCCGGCACGAGCCATTGAGTCCTTGCCGCCGCCGCCGCCGCCAACAACGCTCGCGGACCTGGCGACAATCTCCCCGGCCTTGACACCCCGCGCAATAGCGCCTGGACCTACGGCTGCGATCAAGTCAACCTTGTCCGAAGCCCTCGAAGCGATGACAACGACGGAGTCCTCGCCCAACAGGCCGAGCACTCGGTCAGCCAGATCAGGCAGCGCCTTGCCTCCAACATCGGCAACCTCAACAAAGACACAGGACAGCCCGTTGAGATCCGTTGCCTGGGCCGAGACCCCAGCCGGATCTACAGCAGCGCTAGATTCGGCAACCTTCTCAAGCTCACGGAGTCGCTCCAACCGTTTCCTCACTGACTCAGCGGCTGCGTCCGGGGTGGTCTTGAGCTGGTTGGCGATATCCGACAAATTCAGATCATGCTCACGCAGAAGCCCGATCGCAACTGGTCCTGTAACCGCCTCGACTCTGCGAACATTCGCCGCGCTTGAGCCCTCTGAGGTGATCTTGAAGCAGCCAATCTCCGCTGTAGACCGGACGTGTGTTCCACCGCAGAGCTCGCGTGAAAAGTTGCCGTCCCCGATCTCGACAAGGCGTACGACAGCACCGTACTTCTCCCCAAACAGAGCCATGGCGCCCTTTTCCTTGGCGGCATCAAGAGTGGTCTGAGACCAGGTCACATCTTGATTGGAGAGGATCTGTGCGTTGACCCGATCCTCAATCGCCCCGATGTCAGCCTGCGTGAGCCCCTCTCCGTGAGTGAAGTCAAAGCGCAACTTGTCCGGACCAACATATGAGCCTGCCTGCCTCACATGGCTGCCAAGCCGCTCCCTCAAGGCAGCGTGGAGCAGGTGGGTGGCAGTGTGGTTGGCCTGGGTCGCAAACCGACTCCCACTCTCGACGCGTGCAGTAACCGTACTCCCGACCTCCGGAGCCAACGTCAGTCCAGTGAGGAGAATTACTTGGTCATCCCCTAGCCGCACAACGGAGGTGACCTCTCCAACCTCGCCGCCAGCAGTAACAACCTGCCCAACATCGCCAACCTGACCGCCGCCCGCTGCGTAGAAAGGGGACTCATTCAGCTTGAGCAAGAATGCATCGTCGTCAACGGCCTCGGTCGCGGTCACGGTAGCCGCGATCTCAATATCGCTATAGCCGACAAACTCAGAGGGAGCGCCCGTCTTGGCTAGTTGCGCAGCGGCCAGATCTAGCGCAGATACCTCGCCGTTAGGGCTCGCCGTCGCAGAACCTCCACGCGCCCGCTCCCTTTGCTCGTCCATCAGCAGCTCAAAGCCAGCCTCATCCACGCCAAGCCCATGTTCGGCGACAAGCTCGAGCGTTAAATCGATCGGAAATCCGTGAGTGTCGTGCAACAGAAACGCATCAGCGGCAGAGATTCCCTCTTGCCCAGAAGTGCGGGCTGCCGAGATCAGCTCGTCGAGGGACTCTGAACCGGCGACGAGGGTGCGGCCAAAGCCCTCTTCCTCAGCGGCAACCCATGTTCTGATCACATCACGTTGCTCACTCAACTCTGAATAGTTCTCAGCCATGACCTTCTCCACAGCCTCCGCGTATGCCAGAAGAAAACCAGGCTCCATTCCGAGCTTGCGGCCGTGAAGAATTGCTCTGCGCATCAGCCGACGGAGAATGTATCCCCGCTCCTCGTTCGACGGTACGACGCCGTCGGCAATGAGAAAGCACATTGCCCGGGAATGATCAGCGAGGATGCGCAGCGAACGTTCACTCACCTCCGCTGTAGCCAGCTCCCGCCCGAGGGCCATCAGTGGGATGAACTGATCTGTGTCAAACACCGATCCGACACCTTGGAGAATCGCGGCCATCCGGTTCAGACCCATGCCGGTATCGATGTTCTTGGAGGGCAGAGGCGTCAGTTCACCCTTCGCCGACTGCTCATACTCCATGAACACAAGGTTCCAAAACTCAAGGTGACGTTCGCCATCGTCACCTGGACGCTCGCTATCGGGGCCGAACTCCGGCCCCCGGTCAAAATAGAGCTCTGAACATGGCCCACACGGCCCCGTTGGTCCTGCCTGCCAGAAGTTGTCTTTGCGCCCGAGTTGGGTGATTCTCTCGGGGTCGACCCCGACGGCTACCCATGCGTCGATGGCCTCTTGGTCTGGACCCAAGCCCAGCTCTGGGTCACCCGCAAAGACTGTGATCCAGATCTGCTCGGGAGCGAACCCAAACCCCTCCGTTGCCACCTTCCAAGCATGCGCGATGGCACCCTCTTTGAAGTACTCCCCGATCGAGAAATTCCCGAGCATTTCGAAGAAGGTGAGGTGCCTAGCAGTGGACCCAACATTCTCGATATCAGTGGTCCTGAAGCACTTCTGGCACGACGTGAGAATCGAATTTGGGGGTGTCTGTTGCCCAAGGAAGTACGGCTTGAGGGGATGCATACCCGCTGTTGTGAGAAGCACGCTCGCGTCGTGTGTCGCGGGCACAAGTGGTGCGGAATCAACGCGAAGGTGGCCCTCCCGCTCAAAGTGGTCAATGAATGTGCTGCGGATCTCGTCAGTAGTAGTCACGGGGCCTTCAGTCTAAGCCCCGGCACCCGAGATCGTTGCGCAGCCGACAATTAGGTCCCCCTCAAGCAGACAGGCCATTTGCCCGGGAGCAACCGCCACGGCTGGCTGCGCGAACGTAAGTACTGCTGCGCCGTCATCGCCCAGCTCGAGCGACGCGTCCCCCGTTGCTCCGTGATGTCGCAATCTCGCGGATGTCACCCGGGTGGCATCAGCCCTCAAGTCAAGGTCGACAAGCTCAACACGCAGCGTGGAAATAGCGGCCCTCGGAGCAACGGTGACAGTGTTGCTCTTTGAGTCAGTTCGGAGGACATAGAGCGGCTCGCCTCCGCCTATCCCCAAACCCTTGCGCTGACCAACGGTGTGGTTGTGGATACCTCGATGCGTGCCCACTCGCCGACCCTCCTGGTCTACAACAGGGCCCTCATTGGTTTTGACCCCACCGTGACGGGCGAGGAATGCCTCTCGGCCTACTCCCGCTAGGAAGCAGAGGTCTTGACTGTCGGCGGTCTCCGCTGCTTCCAGCCCAGCCTTTCGTGCGATGTCCCGCACCTCGGGTTTATGCATGCCGCCAAGGGGAAACTCCATGCGCGCTAGCACCTCACGGGGAACCCGGGCTAGGGCATACGCCTGATCCTTTGCCGGGTCTACTCCCTCACGCAATAGCGGCTCAAGCCCGTCAGCTGCATCATCCGAGAATCGGGCGTAGTGCCCAGTCACAAGGGCTTCGGCGCCAATGCTGTCAGCCAGGTCCACCATTGGCTCAATTCGAACATTGCCATTGCACTGAACGCAAGGGTTAGGCGTCGCGCCGTTTCGATAGCCGTCGATCCACGGGTCAACAACGCCAGCACGGAACTCTTCCCGCAGATCGAGAGTCAGATGGGGCAGTCCGAGAGTGTGGGCCATATCGCGCGCGCGCCTCACGGCGATGTGAGAACAGCAGGAGGCCTCGGCATCGGACTCCTCATCCCGCCAGAGCTCGAGCGTTACCGCCGCAACATCCCGCGTCCCGTCCTCTGACGCCAACCAAGCGGCGACCGCACTGTCCACCCCGCCGCTCATCGCAACGAGCCTGCGGTCAGAACGCGCCAGCGGCTCTGCGTCTCGAGCAGCAGCGCCAAGAGCACGGTGGAAGGCATCCACCGCCAATTCACTGGCATGCACCTTCGATGCCGACAGTCCCCCAAGCTCCTCAGCTACCTCAACGAGTCCCACCTTGGCTGCCTCCAGTAGTGGCAGACCAGAAACTCGGGCCACGATGGCTGAGCCGCAAGCGGTCAGAGCACCACAGCCTTCAGCATCAAAGCCGGCCGCGACAGTTCCGGACGAGACCTCAACACGGAACTGGATTAGATCGCCACACGCGACACCGCCTGCGGAGCCCTGATGAGTGACTTCAGGGATTGCGCCCAAACCCTCTGGGCTCAGAAGGTGGTGCTCAAAGGCAAGACCATCCACGCTGCTCAGTCCTCAGGTGTTCGCTGGACCCGATCAACCGGCAGACGCTGAAGACCAATCTCCTTGAGCTGCGCGGGATCAACCTCGCCTGGGGCTCCAGTAAGTGGATCTTGGGACGAAGCACTCTTAGGGAAAGCAATGACATCACGGATGGAATCATGGCCAGCGCAGAGAGCGACAAGTCGGTCGACTCCAAGCGCGATGCCGCCATGTGGTGGAGCACCTTGGCGCAAGGCCCTCAGCAGGAAGCCGAAGCGCTCCTCTGACTCAGCCGCAGTCATTCCAATGATCTCTAGAACCTTGGCCTGTGTCTCCGGGTCGTGGATTCGGATCGATCCGCCGCCAATCTCAACGCCATCCAAAATGATGTCGTAGGCGCGTGACTTCAAGCTAGCTGGATCCCCAAGGTCCCCAGATGGCGCAGTAAACGGATGATGAAGCGCGGTCCAACCACCAGAGTTGGAGTCAGGCTCAAACATTGGGAAGTCAGTGACCCACAGCGCGTGATGGAGTCCATCCGGAACCAATCCCCGACGCTGGCCTAGGTCGATGCGAACCGCGCTCAGCGCAGCCCCCGCAGTGGCCTGGGAATCAGCCACGAGCAACATCAGGTCGCCCTCTGACGCGCTTAGAGCAGCAATTACACCCGCGCGCTCATCATCACTAAGGAACTTACCCACCGGGGAGCGCCAACCCCCATCTGCCTCGACGAATGCCCAAACGAGTCCTCCAGCACCGTGCCGCTTCGCAAGGTCGGTCAGGGCGTCTAGCTCGGACCGGGGCACTTCAACATTCCCGGCGTTCAGACCCCAGACAACCCCGCCAGAGTCCAACGCGCCCCTGAAGACCTTGAACTCGGTGGCCCCGAGCGCCTGGCCTACATCAGCAAGCTCCAGCCCAAAGCGGGTATCCGGACGGTCGTTACCGAACCTGGACATCGACTCGGCGTGTGTCATTCTCGCCCACGGGGCCGGGTTAACCTGAAGCCCAGCAACCTCAAAGACATGAGTAAGGACGCGTTCGGTGATTTCAAGAACGTCGTCCTCCTCAACGAATGACATCTCGAGGTCCATCTGCGTGAACTCGGGTTGCCTGTCAGCCCGAAGATCCTCATCACGGAAGCAGCGAGCGATTTGGTAATACCGTTCGATACCGCCGACCATCAAAAGTTGTTTGAAGAGCTGCGGTGACTGTGGAAGAGCGAAGAACTCTCCCGGGGAGGTCCTAGCCGGGACAAGAAAGTCGCGGGCACCCTCAGGTGTCGAGCGGGTCAGCACTGGTGTTTCGACATCAGTGAACCCGGCCGTGTCAAGCACATGACGGATAGCCCTTGTCACCTCATGACGCAGACGCAGTGCGCGGGAGAGAGCTGGCCGCCGGATGTCCACGGCACGGTTCTTCAACCGGATTAGCTCGTCTACATGCCCATCCTCATCAACTGGGAATGGTGGCGTCTCCGCCGACGAGATCAACACAAGTTTTGTTACCGAAAGCTCAACAGCACCGGTAGGAGCGTCAGTATTAACTTGCCCCTCCCCTCGCCTGACAAGCACTCCAGTGGCGGTAACAACATCTTCCGAGCGCAGGGCGTGAGCGACGCCGTGCGCCTCCGCGGCCTCCTCTGGATGAAAGACAAGTTGGACCAGCCCGCTTCTATCGCGAAGATCAACAAAGACAAGCCCTCCGTGGTCACGGCGCCGATGAACCCAGCCAGAGACTGTGACTGGGACAGGGGAATCCACGTCGGATTCCCGCAGGTCGCCAGCCCAGCGGGTGCGATAAGAGTTGGGCGTAAGCTCAGTCACTGGACCATCATCCCGCGAAGCGCGTCAAGAAGCGTCGCGACGGACTCAGCTGCGATCTGCTCCCCGGTATCCATGTTCTTCAGCTGGTCGCCAGAAGAGTCCAGCAGGGCAACTCCGCGAGCACCGATCTTGTTCGCATGCTTGAGGGAGGCCTTCACGGATCGTCCAGTCACCTCGAGCCGGGCTTCTATTCCTTGGGAGCGGGCAAGGTTGGCCAATACGAATGCGTCATTAAGCCTGTCTGCCTCAAGGGCAACTACAAGCAGATCGCAGCTAGGCTCAGGTGCGTCCCGTTGATCACGCGCGAGAAGGATTCTCTCCACCCCGGCCGCCCAGCCAATCCCAGGAGTGGCCGGGCCGCCGAGAAGCTCCATCAGACCGTCATAACGGCCACCCCCACCAACTCCGCTCTGTGCTCCTAGCCGATCGGAGGTGAACTCAAACACGGTTCGACCGTAGTAGTCGAGGCCCCTCACCAAGCGCGGGTCAACCTCATAGGCAACACCGGCGGCATCAAGAAGCTCACGCACAACTTGGAAGTGTTCCGCATCCACCGAATCAAGCGAGTTAAGCAACAGAGGCGCCGTTGCCATCACCTCCTGAGTGGAAGGATCAGCGCTGTCGAAGGCCCTTAGCGGGTTGACATCTATCCGGCTCCTGACATCCTCTGACAGCTTGTCCTGATTGGCCCTCAAGTGCGCTTGTAGGAGCTCGCGGTAGGTCAGCCTGGTCTCAGTTGAGCCAAGCGAACCGAGCCTCAGCCTAAGGTCGCCCACGGAGAGCTCCTCAAGTACCTCGGCCAAGAGAAGCACCATCTCGGCGTCCAGCTCCGGACGGTCGCTCCCTAGCGCCTCGGCACCAATCTGGTGGAACTGCCTAAACCGGCCGGCCTGTGGTGCCTCGTGTCTAAAGAATGGTCCGGAGTACCAGACGCGGATGGGTTGAGGAAGCTTGTGCATCCCGTTCTGAATGTAAGAACGGCAGATAGCAGCAGTCCCCTCGGGTCTGAGGGTTACCGAGCGCCCCCCACCGTCATCGAAGGAGTACATCTCCTTGGCCACAATGTCCGTCGATTCGCCAACTCCACGCGCAAAGAGCTCTGTTGACTCAAAGATCGGAGTCTGAATGCGGGCGTAGCCGGCCCTGCCCAAAACACGGGCCGCAACTGCCTCAACCTCTGAGTAGTCCGCCTCCTTGTCAGGGAGCACATCGAATGTGCCTTTGGGTGCCTGCAGCTCGCTCATGCCGTAAGGCCACCGAGGAATGGATTAGTGGCACGCTCAGCACCGAGGGTGGTGATCCCGCCGTGACCTGGATAGACAGAAGCGCTGTCCGGATATGCGGTCAACAGACCCTCGATGGACCGCAGCAGGGTAGGTCCGTCGCCTCCGGGTAGATCCGTGCGCCCGATTGACCCTTGGAAGAGCACATCCCCCGACACGAGAATCTCCCCCTCGTCGAGAACAAAAGTCATGTGCCCGGGGCTATGGCCGGGCGTGTGAACAACGTCGATCTCAAGTCCGGCTAGCTGCAGAGTCTCACCACCTGAGATCAGGTGGTCGGCCTCGTAGCTCTCAAAGGGACCAAACCCTGGCCATGGAACAAAGTCCATGATGTTGGCTAGGACATCCCGTTCAATCTCCGGGCACCAAACCTCAGCTCCCGAGGCAGCGGCAAGGGGAGCCACCGCCCCGACATGATCAAAGTGCGTGTGAGTGAGAATGATCGCTTCGCAGCTCACTCCCAATCCCAGCAGGAACTCGCTCAGCCGGTCAATCTGATCGCCAGGGTCGACCACAACGGCGGCCGTGGAGCCTTCCCGGAAAAGCACGTGACAGTTCTCGGCAACGGGACCAACCGTGATAGACGCAACCGAGATGCTGCTCACGCTGAGTCAGCCTTTCGCTTCATCCGGCGACGGAAAATCCACGAATCCGTGAAGTAGCCCAGCGGGGTGTAGAACCCAACCATCGCGACAGCAACCATTCCCGATGCAGCCATCGGGCGCTTCAGCAGGAGGACAAGAATCCCGAAGAACGCAATTGAGGCAAATACAGCCCGCACGAAGGCGTTGCGCCAAGTTGGCGGATTATCAAGTCGGTTCGGGCGCGCGGCACCGGCCTCAGGGGTGGTCTTCTTGCCTTTGGCGACTTTCTCAGAGGAGGTGGGCTTGCGGCCGGTGCGGCCGCGGGACTCGACCATCCCGAGGGCATTGCCACGATGCTTGGTCTTACGCTTCTTCTTTGTCTTTGCCATCAGTTAGTCACCCCGTGGAACCTTAGAGAACCTTCGATCGAGTGCAGATCAGGATCCAACCCCGGCATTGAGAGATAGCTAGGGATCGAATCGATCACCGACCTCTCTGCCAAACCAATCAGCTCACCGCTAACAATCGCGTGCCGAGCGGCGACCGCCTCAACAACCTCCGGAATCCCAACAGAATCAGGGCTCTCCAGATTCATGGAGACCTGAACATAGCCCTGCGCCGATAGCTCGAGGCCGAGCGCCCGGACGCCCACCAGTCCAGCTGCTCCTCCTTCGCGAATTGCTGCCGCTGTTTCCTTGGCAGCCCCCAGCGTCTCGTTGCCAGCAAGACGAAGGTTGAACGCAACCAGCGGAGGCCGGGCAGCAACAAGCACCGCTCCAACTTTTGGATCAACGGTACGAGGACCAAAGTCGGGCAATAATTCACCACTTGCCACACGAGAGGCAAGTTCCTGAGGTCCACCTCTACGAACTTCCGCCCGAGTCCTTCCACCCCCAAGGATCCCGTAGAGAAAGACCGGGGCACCGGCCCTACCGAGAGCGCCAGCCGTTGCCAATGCCTCCGCGCAAGCAAGTCCCCGCTGGTCCTGTCTGCGAAACACAATCGGCGCAACATCCAGCACCCCAGCACGGGGGTGTACTCCTCTGTTGCCGCCAAGGGAAACTGACCCCGTGGCTGCCCGATATCCCGCCACTAACGCCGCCGACAGGGTGCCCGCGACTCCGGCGAGGGTGTGGACTGTTCGACCGTGGTCCGAATCGCTGTGAACGTCGAGCACTGTCGCACCGCCCGACTCGTAGGCGCGCGTGATGGCTGCCACCAGAGCCGGCTCCGCCCCGACAGACACATTTGGTATCGCGAGCAGAATCTCCGTCATCAGTGGAGAGTACCTTTGTTCCAATGAAGATCTACGTGTGTTACGGAACATTTCCCATCAAGGGCCACGGACATGTCTGCAGGAATGCCCACGAGGCACTCCTCGCTGCTGGCTACTCGCCACAGGTAGTCCGTTCATATGGCTTTGGCCCACTCCCAAAGTGGCTCAACTTCGCCAAAGGACGCCGTGAGGTCCGCGAGCTAACTGGACAGCAATGGGTTCCAGTTCTGGTCGCTGATGACGGTGAAGTCATCCAAGGCTCTGGGGACATCATCGGCTGGGCTGAAGCGCACCCAAACCCAAGCCGCTAGCCCACTCGTAACGCCGCGCCAGATGCGGCCTCATAGACCCAAACCTTCCCATGCAGCCAACCAGAGCCCTGTCGGGCTAGACTGCGACCCCCTCGCCGGAGTAGCTCAGTTGGTTAGAGCAGCGGAATCATAATCCGCGTGTCGGGGGTTCGAGTCCCTCCTCCGGCATTTCCATCACCACCTACGAATCACTTCTTACGGAAGGGATTCTCCAGTTTCGGAAGGTGCTGCTTAATCTGGGCAATGCGCGGCTTGAGATGCCTCGCGAGCTTGTTCTTTTCCCGTGCGAAGGAGATCTGAAGTCTGTTTGGCTCAGGCTTTTCAAGAGGTACTTGACCAGGACCAACTGCCCAATCTGGAATCGGGAGGTCTCGCCCTAATCTCTTCTCTATTCCCTTGCGGGGCTTCCAGCCTCGCCTTCCACCAATAATCATTAGGGCGATCAAGAACAGCGCCGACAGGCTCAGGAACACCCCCTGCCAGAAAGGCGTTGAGCTGTATGTGAAGACGACTGTGTGCTTGCCAGGCGGAATCGAAATCCCTTGAATCGCGAAGTTAGTCGGCTTAACCACTGCCTCCTTGCCGTCAACCGTGGCCTTCCAGTCTGGAGTCCACGGATTACTCAGGACAAGCCAACCACCTGGGCCAGTAGGGACGTCAACCCTCATCTCGCGATTGCTCGTCCACTTGGCCACCGCCGTCCTGTAAGCGTCACCACCTCCAAGAATTCCGGGGCTACCAACTGGGACATAGGCGAACTGCCTTGGCTTGAGCTTCCCATTCTTCATCTGTGTGAGAGCAAATAGCGCACCGGTGCGGTGGACCTGGGGAACAATGAACGCGCGCGGCATCGCGTATGCGTCCTGATAGATCACTGCATCAGGGCCTCTGTAGACCTCTTTCAGACCGGGAATCGAATAGCGCGCGTAAGGGCGGGAGAGGTAGTACCGAACATTCATCATCCGAAGCAACTCGAGGGCATTCCGATCCCGTGGATCGGGCCCGCCGGGTAGGCGCTCTAAGTAACCGGGCTGCTGAAGGGCCTTGGTCGCAAAGGAAACCCACCTGCGGCTAATTGGCGGATCGTGGCCCTCAAGCGTTTCAAGGCCGTACATCGCCGAGGCATTGGCTTGCATCAGGGTTGACTCAACGCCGATCCTAATTGTTCCTATGCGGAACGTCCCAGGTTGCCTCTGAAGGAACTGGATAGATGGCGGTGTTGCCGGGTGGGCGAGGCTCGGTGACAACCAGACATTCATGTTGGTCAGATAAGCGAGCTGCCCAACGCAGAGCACTAGCGCAGCCGCCACCGCCCACCGCTCCTTCACTCGGCCAAGCATCCAGAGCACAACAGCTGTCAGGACCAAGATTGCGGCAAGCCGACCGATAGCCAGATAGTGGACGGTTCGCTCTGGCCCATATGTGGTGTTGAACGCGAGCTCAAGCTCCAACACGGCTACCCCGATGACAAGCGGAAGCACGGTCCAAAGCCCAATTGATCTGACGCCCAAGGGCTTACGGATAAGGCTTGCTACCGCAGCGCCAGCGCCGATCGCGCCCGCAGCAGCAATGTAGACATAGACCCTCTGGACAATCACGGTGTCCAGAGGTGGAATCTTTAGAAGAAGCTTCGCTGGCCAGATCCCAAACATCAAGAGAGCAGAGATGCCAGCGACAGCCGCGAGAGCCTTCGTCTGTGCCGCAGCCCTGAACCGCCACAGTGCGACTAGAGCGAGAATCAACGCACCAACCCCAAAGTCGACCAAGGTTGATGTGAAGAGGAAGTCGAGCCGAGAGACGTTCGGCCAGTTATCCGCTCGCCCGTACAGATCGGGCATTAGGTAGAGAAGCGCATCGGAAAGGTCCAGTGGGGAACGCGTCTGGTACTTATGGCTGATTCTCTCTATGGAGAGGTCATAGGACGTGTAGAACGGAATAACCGCGGCGCCAGCAACAGCTAGACCTAGGGCATTGGTGAAGGCCCACATCCCGATCTTCCGGATACCCACCAACCAGGTGGCTCTCCGCTCCCGGTCGGCGATGATCACAGCCGTTGCGTATGTGAACGCCGCGAGCGAATTCAGGATCGCTGACTCCGGGTGCCCAGCGAGAATCTCTAGGCCGATGACAAGACTCACCCAGCCGACATCCCGCCAGCGGCCGCTCTTTGTCAATCTGTCTGTTGCCCAAAGCAACCAACCAAGCAGAGCGAAGACGAGAGCGTGGGGCCACTGCAGCCAACCGAGCATTGGGGCTGAGAGCATGAACACCGTTCCGGCCACGAGGCCGCCAGAGCGTCTGATTCCGACCCCTCGGGCAAAGGCGAACATTCCCATCGCTGCTATCAGCAGGTTGAGAAGACACATGGGTCCCCAGGCCCAAGCTAAGGGGAGCAGAATCCCAATCCATGTCAGCGGGTAAAGCAGCGCGGTCTGCTGGTCACCAAGCATCACGTGGCCGCCATAGGTGTAGCGGTTCCAGAGCGGGATTTCACCTGCGCGGATATCGCGGCCAGCCGCAAGCCGAAGCGGATAGAAGGTGTGGGCCTCGTCGCCCTCGTTGGCAAGAATTGGTTGGGTGAGAGTCGCCGGCTCAGCCCCATGCCAAGGCCACTCAGCCCAGAGAATGTGCTGCTGCGACATCTGCTTCCCGAACAGCACAGGGTTGAAGAACACCAGCAGAATGAACGCAAACACGAGTGCGGCCGAGAGGTACGGTCGGCGGTCAGACCAAGCAGTCACAGAACTCCAGCGCTCGCTGAGTCTTCCCCAGCGGGGTGCTTGAACAGGATCCATAGACCAATTAACCTAGACCACGGGACGGGCGACCTGCGTTGATTGAGGAAGGCGCTCCATCCTCCCCAGTCCCGCATCGGGTGGATCCTGCGTCGGGCTGACCGCAACCCGGCTACTCTTCCCAGCCATGGCCGATCCGGGAGAGTCCACGCCACTACTCAAGAACGATCAAGCTGCGCTGAACGCAGAGTGGAACCGCCTGCGCCGAGCAGCGACAGCCGTTGCAATCCTGACCGCCCCAGCGTTCTTCCTGACTCTCTGGCGCAGGAACGGATGGGACCTCAGCTGGGCCCTGGTAGGAACACTCTTCTCAGTAGCCGCATTCCGAGGTGTTGTGGATGTAGTTGTCAACCGCTTCCTCCCAAGGCCAAGTCTCTACGGGGCCGATCGCGAACAGCTTGTCAAGGATCAAGTTGCGCGGAGGCAGCTTTGGTTCTGGCGCCGCTGGGTCAAGATCGCCATCTGGCTCGCGGTTCTCTTCGTTCTATTTACAACGCTCTTCAACATCGGTGGCTGGGGCAAGACGGCGAGCTCGCTTGCACCTCAGATGCTCGTCTTGGGACTGCAGCTCCCCCTCCTCTTTCTGATCAACTTCGGAATCCTGTTTGGCCCCCTGCTTGTCTTTGCCATCCGCCAGATGAAGGGGTACGAGCCAGGCGATGCGGATTGGGGAGTCCGTCTGAGCGATGTTCGCGGGCAGCGTGAGCCGAAGGAAGAGGTCTCACGTGTGATCTCGCTCTGGCAGTCGGGTGAGGAGTTCGAGCGGCTCGGTGGTAAGCGTGAACGTGGACTGCTCTTCCTCGGCTCACCAGGTACCGGCAAGACCATGCTCTCCAAGGCCATCGCAACCTCCTTCAACTCCCCATTCATGACGATGCCCGGGTCAGGCTTCGCTCAGACATTCATCGGGATGGATGTAATCGTCGTACTTCTCCTAATCTCGAAAGCCCGTCGCCTAGCCCGCAAGTGGGGCGGCCAGTGCATCGTGTTCATTGACGAGATCGACGCTGTTGGGATGCGCCGAGCAGCTCTTGGGGCTGGAGGCGGCTCAGGCTTTGCCGCTCTATCCACTGGCCCAGGCTCGATCCACGACGACCTCTTCTACGGCCCCATGGGCTCGCTCACCTCCAGTGGGGATCTGATCCTCGAAACCCGCGCTTGGCGCGAGAAGATGTTTGCCAGTCGAGCCGAGGGCGTGTCCGATGCGATGCCTCCGATGCTCGCTGGCGCCCGCAACCGCATCAACGGGTTTATGGGTGGAATGGGAATGGGCGGCGGCGGGATGGCCCTCAACCAGCTCCTGATTCAGATGGACGGTGTTGACGACCCACCCTTCATGAAGAAGTTCGTCGCTAACAGAGTCAACAACCTGCTCGACGCTCTCTATGTGATCCCCCAGAAGATCGGACCGATCCGACTCCGTGTCAAGCCGCCGAAGCCGAGAGGCGAACAGATCTTCTTCATCGGGGCAACAAATGCGCCCCTTGACGCCCTCGACCCGGCTCTCACAAGACCTGGTCGGATGGGACGACACATTTGGTTCAGGACACCTACCAAGGACGACCGCAAGGACATCTTCGACCTCTACCTAGCGAAGGTTGCACATGAGGATGAACTCGATACCGAGAAGCGGCGTGATGAGCTCGCCCGCATCACTAACGGCTACTCCCCCTCGATGATCGAACAGGTCTGCTCAATGGGACTGACCTACGCGCACTCCGATGGTCGGAGTCGCTTCGCATGGAGAGACATCGTGGAAGCGATGACAACCGTGGAAACCGGGACGGCCGTGGGCGTCACCTACGTGCCAGCCGAAACTCGCGCGGTTGCCATTCATGAAGCCGGGCATGCCGCCGCCGGCCATGTCTTCATGAAAGGTGTCCTCTCAACCCGCCTCTCTATCCGCATGCGTGCCGGCTCCCTTGGCCACCACCAAGCGATTGAGGAAGAGGAACGCTTCAGCTCCTGGAGGAGCGAGCAGGTTGCCCGGCTGATCTGGACTCTTGGTGCGATGGCGGCAGAAGAGGTCTTCTATGGGGAGAACTCGACGGGAGTCGGAGGAGATGTCGCCTCAGCAACCCGGCTCGCTTCGATGATGGTCGGCACGTGGGCAATGGGCGCCGGTCAGATTGAGCTGGCTGAGAGCGCCACAGTCCTGTCCGTCGCTGAGTCCGCAGAGGAACGTGACCTAATCGCCGCACGTTTTGAACGAATTGGGATGCAGATCATGAACCGGGCGGCAACGGGTAGCGCGATGGCCCCAGATCCGATCGCTTCTGTGCTTGGAGACCCGGGTAAGAAGACTGCCGTAGCAAGACTCCTTGGTCAGTCATTCGTCACCGCGTTCGCTCTCGTAACCCAGAACAAAGACGCCGTTGAGCAGATTGCCGACACGCTGATAGAACGGCGCGAGTTGCACGGCGACGAGGTTGTCGAACTGCTCGATTCCGTTGGGCTCCAGGAACCAGTCATCGACCTCCGGAAGGAGGAGACATGGCCGAAGATCTAGACACGCCGGTTGCGCCTTCGGGGCCTGAGGCAAGCACTGTTGACGGAATCCTTGTCAACCCAAGCACGACCCCAGAGGGCACCGGGAACCATCCTTCATCACCCCGGTTCCGCAGCATCGTTGTAGTCCTCTGCATTATTGGAGGCGTTGCGCTCCTGCTTGCGGGAGGCCTCGCCGCCTCGAAGGTCCACTCCGGGTCCGACACCGCATGGTCCGATTGGTCGCCGACTAAGTCCGGGGCGGCCGGGGCACAGGAGATAGCCAACCATGTTGCCCCCTCCTACAAGGGCAGCAATGGGCAACAGCTTGTCTCAGTGACCGGTGGTGAGGTCAAGGTCGCAGACCTTCCTGTCCGAATCGCACTGAGAAACACCGGGGGGACAGGAGACATCAAGCTCGTCAGCGGAACCGGGATCCTCTACACAATGTGCGGATTGGGGGCACACTGCGCGATCGCGGCAGGCAAGGCCTCCCTGCAGCGCATGCTTCTTCTCCGAAGAGAGGCGCTCGAGCTAGCGCTCTACACATTCAAGTCAGATAGCAGCGTTGATCACGTGGCCGTCCTAATGCCTCCGCGCCCCGGAGAACGACAGATCAAGGACTCAAGTGGGACGACAAGGGTTGCCGGTAATCAAGGCACCGCAATGCTGATCACTCGCGATTCGGTCAAGACCGCACTCGCCAATCCCCTCAGCGCGATAATCCCCGCTCAAACACCCAGCGTTGACACCATCGCGAAGTCACCGGAGGCTGCAGCGGTCAACGCCCTGACTGGGCCAGACCTCTTCATGATGTCGATCATCGAGGGTCAGGATGCCACGGCATACCTGGTCCTTGACCCGATCAAGAACTGAACTTCAGGAACGCGGGCCGTGCCGGGCTGGCTGATCGCCACGAGCCTCGAAGCGCGTACACCTCAAGACAGGCATCCGCGGGTACTTAGGCCAGTCGGGATCTGTCTTCGCAAGCCCACACATTGAAAACTCTCCCCCTCTGCCAGAACGGATCAGCTGCTGATGAGCACACGCGGAGCAGATTCCATATGGGCTGGGAGGCGACATTGACCCAAGTATCCCCTTCATCGAAGCATCGGTCCACTCACCTCGCGTCTAAGGTGGCCCTGAACAAATAATGAGCACCTTCATCCGACTTCTCGGCTTCCTGAAGCCCTACCGCCGCTCCGTGATCTGGTCGCTGCTCCTCGCGCTTGGCGCCATGGCCATGACAGTCGCCCTTCCGCTCTTGACAGGCCAAGCTGTCAACGCAATCAACAACCACGACGGGGGCAAGTCACTGAAGCTGCTCGCTCTCGCGGTTGTTGCAGCCGGAGTCATTCGACTTGCGCTCTCCGTCGCCCGTCGGGTCGTTGCTGGCAAGGTGTCACTTGGGATCGAATACGACTTGAGACAGCGCCTCTATGGCCACCTCCAGAAGCTTGAGCTCGGCTTCTTCGAAGGGCAACAGACAGGCCAGCTGATGTCGCGCGCAACAGTGGACCTCCAAGCCGTCCGCTTCTTTCTGGGTTATGGCCTGGTCTTCGTTGTCCAGTCGGCACTGACGATCTTTCTCTCAGCAATCGCAATGGGAATCCTCCAGCCCAAGCTGGCTGCCATCTCTCTCCTCCCAGTTCCAATTGTTGTCTATGTGGCCCGTGCCTACGGACGTCGTTCACGTCCCGCCCTCCAGGAAGTCCAGCAGCGAATCGCGGAGCTCACGGCCGAAGCGGAGGAGAACATCTCGGGCGTCCGAGTCGTGAAAGCTTTCGCCGCGGAAGACAGGCAGCTTGAGCGCTTCCGGCACGCGACTAGTCGCGTGTTCTCGCAAGCAATGTTTGCAACAAAACTCCAAGCAATGTTTAACCCTCTGATTGCCTTCCTTCCCAACATGGGACTGGCCGCGATCCTGCTGATTGGCGGAAGGGACGTCATCGCAGGACGCCTCACTATCGGCGCGTTCGTTGCTTTCTACGCCTATCTGCTGATGCTAATCGGCCCCATGAGAACGCTCGGCATTATGTTGGGAATGGCTCAGCGCGCTACAGCGTCCGGAGCTCGAATCTTCGAGATCCTCGACAGGGAGCCAGCGCTAACCTCACCGGAAGGAGCCCCGCCTCCCCCTCCAGGTGGTGGGCGAATTGAGTTCGAAGCCGTTTCGCTGTCCTACTCCGGATCCAACCGACCTGCCCTGTCAGAGATCAACCTGACTGTGGACGCGGGTCGCACCGTGGCAATAGTTGGACCGAGCGGCTCAGGCAAGAGCAGCCTCGCATCCCTTGTTCCCCGCCTCTATGACCCCCAGTCGGGAACGGTCCGCCTCGACGGTGCTGATGTCAGGTCATTGGACCTGCCAAGCCTGAGGCAGTCGGTTGCCATTGTTGGTGATGATCCCTTTCTGTTCTCAGCAACCGTCCATGACAACATCGCGTACGGCCAGCCCAATGCCAGCCGCGAAGAGGTTGTACGGGCAGCACAACAGGCTCAGGCAGCCGGATTCATTGACTCCTTGCCAGACGGATATGACACCCGCATTGGGGAGCGTGGACTGACCCTCTCCGGCGGTCAACGGCAACGGATCGCCATCGCTAGGGCAATCGTCGCGGACCCACGGGTTCTGATACTCGACGACGCAACTTCCTCAGTTGATGCCACTACCGAGCGGGAGATCAAACGAGCACTCCAGTCGGTGATGGAGGGAAGGACAACTCTGATCGTTGCCCACCGGCTCTCAACAATTGCACTCGCTGATGAAATTGCCGTTCTTGACGCAGGCCATCTGATCGATCACGGAACCCACTCAGAGTTGCTGGAGCGATCCGATCTCTATCGACGCATTGTCGAAAAGGGACTTCCCGACAATGTCTTCCTCAACCGCAAGCCAGTTGAGTCCGAGGCAGCCGGGCTATGACTGCGACCCAAACACCAGTACTGAGCCGGTCCGCGGATGTGCGCCGCCGCATGCGAGGAACCGGGGATCGTGGAAGGAAGCTGAAGGGGCTGATCCGCCTCTTGCGCCCCTACCGAGGCCGGGTCATATTGATGTTCCTCACTCTGTTTGCGGCTACAGCTGCCGCCATTGCGCCGGCCCCGCTCGCAAAAATGGCAATCGACAAGGGCATAACGCCGAAGGATGTGGGCGCTCTAGATCAGACCGTGGCCCTTTTCGTAGCAAGCGCAGTGGTGTACCTCCTCGCCACATCAGCCCAGACCTGGCTCACGGGATGGGTCGGGCAGCGAGCCCTCGCGGACCTCCGGATGGAGCTGTTCCAGCATCTCCAGACACTCTCGGTCGAGTTCTACTCCAAGAACCGCTCGGGGGTGATCATCTCCCGTCTAACTAATGACGTAGAGGCACTTGACTCCCTAGTGAGCGATGGAATTGTCTCCCTCTTCCAAGGCACACTGACCCTGTTTGGGACGGCAGCAGTGCTGCTCTACCTGGACACTCAGCTCGCGCTCGCGACATTCGCGGTGGTCCCAATTCTTTGGATTGGTGGTCTTCTGTATCGGATTGCCTCAGCGGACATCTACAGGCGCACTCGCGAGAAGATCGCAGCAATCACTTCCTACCTCCAGGAAACGCTCTCGGGAATCAGGGTGGTGAGGTCATTTGGCCAGGAACCTCGCCACATGACCGAGTTCGCACAACTCAACGAAGCTAACCGCGGCGAGAACATGAAAACCGTTTACCTCAACGCCAGCTACTTCCCGGCGGTCGAGATGCTCAGCGCAGCCGTGACCGCCGGCATCCTCCTAGTCGGTGGTGCTGCAGCGGTTTCAGGCCGTCTCACTGTCGGCGTCGTGTTCGCTTTTGTAGCCGCTCTGAACAACTTCTTCGACCCCATTTCCCAACTGAGTCAGCTTTACACGACATATCAGTCAGGCATGGCAGCGCTTGACAAGATCTTTGAGCTGCTTGACACCGAGGCCGACATCGTGGACCAACCCACTGCGGTTGATCTCCCACACATCGAGGGACGCCTCACCTTCGACCAGATCCAGTTCGGTTACGCAGGTCCTGATGGAGCAATGGCACTCAACGGGATCACCTTCGAGGTCCCTGCTGGAACAAGCGTTGCGCTTGTGGGCGAAACCGGCGCCGGCAAGAGCACGCTGGCAAAGCTTGTGGCGCGGTTCCACGACCCGACTGAGGGACGTATGTTGGTTGACGGTCACGACCTCCGCGAGGTCACGGCGCGGTCGCTTCGCTCGCAGATGGGAATAGTCCCGCAGGAGCCATTCCTGTTCAGTGGCACCCTCGCGGACAACATCGGTTTCGGACTCCAGGGGGCAACCCGCGAGCAGATAGTTGAGGCGGGCACACTAGTGGGCCTTGACACGGTCGTCGAGTCATTCAACGAGGGTTGGGACGCCCCTGTCGGCGAGCGAGGGGTTCAGCTCTCCTCAGGTCAACGCCAACTCGTTGCCTTCGCGCGAGCACTCGTGTCCGACCCGCGAATCTTGGTCCTTGATGAAGCAACTGCCAATGTGGATGTTCACACCGAGGAGCGCATCGAGGAGGCCCTCGAGAAGCTTCTGGTCGGCCGGACGGCCGTGATCATCGCGCACCGGCTCTCAACAATCAGAACCGCAGACATGATTGTTGTACTTGAACACGGACGGGTCGTTGAGAGCGGCAGCCACGATGAGCTAATTGAAGCTGGTGGACATTTCAGCGCCCTTCACAGGGACTGGATGGACCACGCCGGACCACTATCTAAGTAGGAAGCTGCGGGACAGGGATTCGAACCCCGATTACCCGGACCAGAACCGGACGTCTTGCCGTTAGACGATCCCGCATGGATCAGGCGCTGATGATAGCGATGCTCAGCTGTCGGGCCATCCGTCGGGAATCTCGAACTCGATATCCCCCCGGGAGATGGCGTACTGGCCTGCGGCACCCGAACCTATCTCTAGCGGCGCACCGCCATCGGCAGTCCTGAACTCAGCAGCAGCTAGGGCCTCGGGTCCGAAGAACCCAGCAAGTGCACCGAGTGACCGAGCAAGGTTCTCCAGCCCACCGATTGCTCCAACGATCTTTCCCTCATCGTCGTCAACGTCAAAGTCCGGAAACTTGTGTAGGTGGAGCTCTCCCAGCGTCGTCCCCCCGAGCCCATCAAGCGCGGGAACGGTGCGCATCTCCTCTCCCTCTGCAACAGAGATCACGCCCTCCAAATGGTCATATCGGACGAGCGCAGGCGAGACGTCATCTCCTTGTGGAATTAGGACACCAACAGCTAAAGCGCCGGTGCCTTCAGCCCAGCCGACGAGAGTGGCTGCCGTGTCGGCGAGGCTTGGGATCCCCTCTGACATGCCTCTGTTCCCGCTCAGGAAGTGCTGGGCACGTTGAAGACCGCTGCTACCTGCTCCTCGAGACCTGGAGCCAACACGACGAGTACCTCATCTCCGACGCCGATGACAGTGTCAGCCCGTGGAACAAAGCCACCATCAGGCCTCAAAACGCTGATGATCAGGCTGCCATCCGGGAGAGGAATGTCTGAGACTGCGGCGTTGGCAGCAGGCGCGCCCTCAATGACCTCTACCTCGATGATCTCGATGTGGTCATCAGTCAACTCAAGGAGGTGAACGAGGCCGATCTTGGGTACCTCATGCTCAATCAGACGGAGGATCATGTTCGTGGCTGATACGGCTGGCCGGATTCCAAGCAGGTGGAAGTGCTCAACATTGCGTGGGTTGTTGACTCGGGCAACAATCCGCTCGCACATGTACTTCTCTTTCGCCATCTGACAGATCAGGATGTTGTCCTCGTCATCACCTGTCACGGCAACAAGAAGATCTGCCCTGAGCACCCCGGCCCGTTCTAGCACCCACATCTCTGTCGCATCTCCGTACTGGACAACATGCTCAAGTTCGTCCTCAATGACCGTGTATCGATCACGTCGCTGCTCGATGAGAGTGACCTCGTAGCCCTTCTCGAGGAGCTCCCTCGCAAGGTTGACCCCGACCTTCCCACCGCCTGCGATGACTACATACATCTCAGGAACCTCCCTCGGCGGCGGCAATCGAGTTGTCCACGAGCTCAATCGCGCGGCTGGTACCGCAGATTGTTTCGATACCGCCGCGCTGGCCGTACCACTCAGCACGAGCCGGATCCAATACCCGGGCAATGACCTTGGAGACCTTGAAGCGCTCCTTGGCAATCTGTGCGACGACAAGATTTGTGTTGTCTCCGTTGGTGGCGGCAACGACAACATCCGCCCGCTCAATTCCTGCGGCGATCAGAGCGTCGCTCTCAAGTGCGGCGCCGACGGTGAAGAGGCCTCCAGCCTCCTCCCATGTGGTCGGCATTCCCTGTTCAAGCTGCTCGTGGGAGAGAGCGTCTCTGTCAAGCACGGACACGGTGTCGCCGCGCTCAAGAGCACGCTTGGCGACGCTAGCGCCCACCCGTCCAACTCCAACCACAAGAACGAACATACGGCGATCCTACTCCGCTTCCCCGGCTTCATCCTCGTCGTCGCGGCTACGCGTTCCCTCAAGGTTTGTGGAAGGGACGGTGACGAGGACCCGACATGCCGCCTTCCGCAGGACAAAGCGGGTCATTTCGCCAAGCCCAACCTGCCGGCCGATGCCCGCCGGCGCTGTTCGCGCAGCCCGAGTGGGCTCCTCTGCCGAAAGAATGATCACGTCAACCCCACGCCGCTTGGCCTCGCGGACGATCCCATCCCCCAGTTTCCGCACCCTGACTTGAGCCGTGGAGACGGTCACACCCTGATATTCCTCACCAACCGCCTTAGCGTGCCTCAAAGCCGTAAGTGCAAGCTCGGTCTGCTCTCGACTGATTGAGGCATCCAAGGGAAGGGCCAGTGGGATCTCGTGGAACCAGATTGCCTCAATGACCGCACCATTCTCCTCGAGGTCATCGTGTCGGCTACCGGCCAGGCGACCTGCCGTCTGGACAATGTCGTCGTCTAGGTCAGTCCCAAGGATTGGAACGAGTATTGAGCCGTATGAGGCCGCCTCATCCGAGTAGGTAAGTGCTCTCTCCGAGACCTCAACCGCCCCAAGGATGCTGTTCCCGGTCAGGAGTCGGTAGACGATGTAAAGCAGCACTCCTCCTGCCAACCAGGCTGAGCCAACAACTCGTGCCGCCGGGTGAAGAACCAACACGGCAATGAAGGCCGCTGCCGACGCAGTCGCTCCCACGGCGGCAGGGATCGGAACCGACCTGCTTGCCATCCCCACCGAAAGCGGCATTCGCCAGCTCCCCGGGGACATAACTCCCGTCCAGCGGAGCTTGATGACGGACAGATGAGCGATGGTGATGGCAAGCATCGCTCCAAAGGCGTAAAGGCCTGCCAACATCTTGATATTCCCCGGGGCCGCGAGGCCTGTGGCAGCAAGGCCCGACAGGATGATGATTAGCCAAGGAGTTCCGAAGCGTGAGCTCACTCGCGCAACCACCCGCGGAATTTGCCTGTGGCGGGCCAGTGAGTAGGACAGCCGCGATAGGCCCAGCATCGCGGAACGGACCGCGGCGGTGAGTCCAATGAAACCGCTGATGGCAACCACCTTCGCGAGGATGTCCCCGAGCGCTCCGGCGCTAAGGCCTTGCGCGACACCTACCAGCGGAGCGTTGAGCCATTCGGACCCGAGGGCAGTTGCTCCTCCTTGGACGGGAACAGCAGCAAGGGCAACACACGCTATCCCGACGTGGAGGACCACAATTACGCCCACCCCGCCAACAAGCATCCTCTTGACGCCCCGACCATCCATCCTGAATTCAGGGGCAAGACTCGCCGCAGCTTCAAGCCCAGTGAAGGCAACCGTTACCAACGTCAATGCGTAGACGAGGTTTGCCCAAGTTGGCGACACTCCAAGATCCACGCCCTTGGTGATCAGCCCCGCATTTCCGATGAGAAAGACAAGCCCGACAGCCAGCACAACCGCCTGAACTCCAATATCGGCAACCGCGATGACAATTCGGTTCCGTGTTGCGGACGGATTCGCCCCTCGGATGTTGGCCACTACCGCATAGAGCACGACCAGCCCTGCCGTCAGCGCTCTGCCCCAACCATGTCCGAGCGGAGCCCAGATAGTGCCCAGATACCCGGCTGCGGTGGTGGCTGCAAGCGCCATCACCACCAAGAAATCGAGAACCACAGCCCAACCAGCCGCAAACGAAACGAGCTCATTGAAAGCGTGACGGGCAAGCGAACTGGACCCGCCCGGCTCTGGATGGCCCAGCGCCCCTTCCGTATAGCTCATAGCGGCTAGACCGAGGAAAAGGCCGCCCGCGAGAAAGACGAGCGGAGTCAGCCCTAGGGCCTTGTCTGCAATCAGCCCCAAAGCGAAATAGAGAGCGGCAGCGCTGGTTGTATAGACCAGCGAGAACAACCCAAGTGGGCCAACACGCTGCGCCTGGACTTCATCCCGACCGGTCATCCGCCCCTCACCGTCAGCCAGTACCGCCCGAGGCCGGCAGCAACGAAGAGAACGCCCATCAAGACACCAACCGAGAGGACCCCGCCTCCGGAAGTGATCGCCCTAACAACAAGCGCAATGCCAACCAAGACCATCGCGCCAGCAAGGAAGCGAATGGTTGACCTGTGAACACCCGGTTGGCTCATGCCCGCCCCCCGATGAACCCTCGGTTGCCCAGTGAGTCCGGGATCGATTGGACAATTACGCGGCATGGTCGCTCAGCGAGCACGGTGTCGAGCGTCCTGCTGAACGGACCTCCACCAGGCTTGGCCCTCGCCGGCAGAACGATTGCCTTCGACCCGATCTCCTTAGCTAGGTCCACAATCACGCGTCCGGCCTGACCTGAGCGCACGTTGACGACACTCCCAGTGACTCTGCGACCGCCGGCAACTCGCGCCTCCTCAATAATTGCCTTGGCTCGGGCCTCCTGTACTGGCATCTCAGCGTCAATCGGGCTTTCGGCGGGTACTGGAATGGTGACTATGACGTGAATGGCTCCCTGTGCCTCCCCGGCGAGTCCCTTAGCGGTTGAGATCAGCTCTGGATCAAAGACTCCTCCCTCTACGGCCACGAGGACTGATTGATACTCGGCCTCGTGGGGAAGAACGGCTTGCGAAACCTCAGCAATGACAGTGGTGGTCAGGTCGAGGCCCTGACTCTTTCTGTACACCGCGTAGATCAGAACACCAGCAACCAGCCAGCCGATACCTGTGATGGCAACATCAATATGCAGAAAGGTGACCGTCACCCACGCAAAAAGCGTTCCTAAACCACCAACCGACGCAAACACGGGAATGTCCATGCCCCTGAACCTGAGGCGCCCAGGACCGCTGTAGGGCCGTTTCGCGTCAGGCTGAGTGACCCTGAGCCGGATTACCGCGGCGTGGGCGATTGTGAACGACAGCATCGCGCCAAACGCGTACAGATTCCCGAGGAACTCTGCCTGTCCTGGAATAACTGCGACACAGGCAATGGCGCCGAACAGGAGGATGCCAATCCACGGAGTCCGGTACTTCGGGTGTAGCTGGCGCATGCTGTCCGGCACCTGCCGGTGCAGACCCATCGAATAGACCAAACGCGATACCCCAATGATCCCTGCGTTAGTAGCGATGAAGAGGATCGTCGCCGCCAAGATCCCGACATAGATCTCCGCCGCCCCCTGGAGCGGACCAAGCGCTAGATGCTTCACAACACCGAGCACGGGATCACCAGCAAAGCCGCCCTTTTCGCTCGACACACCGAGTTGCGTTTGGCACTTGCCGTCCACGCACGTGACGGGCAGCGCCGAGAGCGCGACAGCCGGCAGAACCGCATAGATGGCGAAGACTGCAATGACTACACGGTTGATTGCTTTCGGCACCGTCTTCCCTGGAGACTTGGCCTCCTCGGCCATATTCGAGATCGTCTCAATCCCCGTGTAGGCGATCATGCCCACCGGGATAGCGATCACAAAGTTGGTCCAAGTTGGTGCCACGCCCCACTGAACATTGTTTGCAAGCGTCTCCGGCGAGAAAACGAGAAACAGACCGACAAGAACAAGTAGGAGCTGGGTTGCGAAATCAATCACGGCAAGGAAGATGTTCAACCCCGCGGCCTCCTTGACGCCAACAACGTTCACAACGCTCAGGAGCACAATCACGCCGATGGCGGCGATGATGTCCCCAGGCGAGTGCCGTAGCGGCTCCCAGAACAGTCCCCCGATGTAGTGGGGGACGAAGAAGGCACTGATCGCAATTGTGATCGTGTAGTTGAGCATCTGGCCCCAGGCTGCAAAGAACGACCAGAACTCATTGAAGGCATGGCGGGCAAAGCTGGAGGACCCTCCCGCCTCCGGGTACATCGCGGTGGCTTCCGAATAGGTGGCCGCGGTCAGGTAGAACAGCACACCGCTGATAAGGAAAACGATCGGCGTAAGCCCAAGGGCGTAGCTAGCAACGAGGCCTAGTGCGTAGTAGATCGAGGACCCAACATTGCCGTAGGCGGTCGCAAAGAGAGCGTTGACGCCAAGTACGCGTTCGAGTCCGGGAAGAAGCCTGCGAGCCATAGAACTTGATCCTACGCCCCGGGCCTACAAGCCACCCGGGCATCACCCCGGCGATGTCTCTAGTCTTGCCATCGATGGCCGCACGAATAATTCTCTTTGGAGCCACGGGCTACACCGGTGAGCTCACAGCACGCGCCATGGTCAAGGCCGGCTCAACGCCAATTCTTGCCGCCCGCAGCCCAGAGCGTGTTCAGGCACTGGCGGACGAACTGGGAGGTCTAACAACGGTCGTTGCCGATGTGACTGACCCTTCATCTGTCCGCTCACTCGTCGAGAAGGGCGACGTCATCGTCACCACCGTGGGTCCATTTGCTCGCCTTGGAGAACCTGCCTTCCAGGCAGCCCTCGACGCCGGCGCCCACTACGTGGACTCCACAGGCGAGCCGTCTTGGATCCGCAGAGTCTTTGAGGCGGACGCCGAAGCCAAGAATGCTGGAATAGCTGCGCTAACAGCCTTTGGCTACGACTATGTCCCAGGCAACCTTGCCGCAGGCCTCGCACTTGAGCAGGCCGGCGCAGATGCCGTAACCGTCAATGTCGGCTACTTCTTCCAGGGCGGCTTTGGCGCCAGCGGCGGAACTCTCGCTTCACTTGCTGGAGCAATGCTGACCCCTGGCTTTGAATACCGGGATGGTTCAATCAGGACGGTTCGGGGCGCCAAAGCCGAACACTCATTCGCTACGCAAGGCGGTCCCCGCGTAGGTCTCTCGATCGGCTCGTCCGAACACTTCGCGATCCCACAGATCGCTGCGTCGGTCACAGATGTGAACGCTTACCTCGGCTGGTTCGGGCCAAGAACAGCCCCAGCCCGCTACGGCGCTGCCGCGGTTGCCGGCATCACAAAGATTCCAGGCGCCAAGGCTCTCCTTGGGGCCGGGTTGAAGAGGGCCTTGCCCGGTTCAACCGGTGGGCCGAGCAAAGCCGAACGTGCGAAGTCCCAGTCGGTCGCCGTTGCCGAAGCACTAGCCGCCGATGGCAGTCAGCTCTCGTTTGTTGAGCTGAATGGCCCTAATGGCTATGACCTGACCGCCGAGTTCCTTGCCTTCGCAGGCAGGACGCTGGCCACAGTCGGGCCGGCCGACACAGGCTCGCTCGGGCCAGTCAAGGCCTTCGGTCTTGACGCCCTCGCCGCTGGCTGCGCAGCCGCTGGCCTCAAGCCAATCAGCTAGCCGCTACCTCTCCCAGCCTTTCTCACCCCCGGCTTCCCGGGTGCCGACCCGCCTGCCAGGGATTATTCCGGGCATGAAAAAACCCGCCCCCTGCCGAACTTCTCAGCAGAGAGCGGGTCGAATTCAGTTGATCTAGCTGATTACTGGAATCAGCAGGATCGCAACAATGTTGGCTACCTTGATCATTGGGTTGATCGCTGGTCCGGCCGTGTCCTTGTAAGGATCACCGACCGTGTCGCCTGTGATGGAGGCCTCGTGAGCAAGAGTTCCCTTGCCACCAAACGCACCATCCTCAATCAGCTTCTTGGCGTTATCCCAAGCACCACCACCGGCGGTCATTGAGATTGCCACGAACACGCCGACCACGATGACACCCATGAGGAGTCCACCGAGTGCCTTGACACTGACGAGCGCGACAACTGCAGTCACGACGATCGGAATCAGGGACGGAATGATCATTTCGCGCTGAGCAGCCTTGGTTACAAGGTCTACGCATGCTGCATAGTCGGGACGCTCAGTCCCATCCATGATGCCTGGCTTCTCACGGAACTGTCGACGAACTTCCTCGACAACCGCACCGCCTGCGCGGCCAACGGCCTCCATTGAGAGAGCGGCGAACAGGTTGACCATCATGCCGCCGATAAGCAGCCCGATCAGAACCTCAGGGTTGCTGATCGAGAAGCCTGCTGTGTCAACAGTCTTTGGCAGCTCGCGCTCGAACGCAGCGAACAGAACGAGAGCGGCAAGAGCGGCTGAACCGATTGCGTAGCCCTTCGTCACTGCCTTAGTCGTGTTGCCAACAGCGTCAAGCGGATCAGTCACAGCGCGAACCTCAGCTGGAAGGTCTGCCATCTCGGCAATACCACCAGCGTTGTCTGTGATTGGGCCGAATGCGTCAAGCGCAACGATGAGACCTGTAAGCGACAGCTGAGCCATTACGGCAACTCCGATGCCGTAGATGCCGTCAGTTCCGCCACCAGCAAGCTTCCAAGCGCCAAAGATGCCTGCGCAAAGAACGATCGCTGGCAGTGCCGTGGCCTGGTAACCCTGGGCAAGGCCCTGGATGATGTTGGTTGCGTGACCAGTCTGAGAGGCCTCTGCTGTCTTCTTAACAGGAGCAAAACGCGTGGACGTGTAGTAATCCGTAATCACGAACAGGAGGGCTGTTACGCCAAGGCCTACAAGTGAACAGAAGTACAGATCGTTGGCGCTAGGACCGCTGCCATTGGGCGTTGAGAGAATCGCGCCATCAAACATCCAGTGAGTGACTGGGTAGAACGCAACGGCTGCCAGAAGGCCGGAAACCGCAAGGCCCTGGTAGAGAGCGCGCTCAACGTTGCCTGCTGCTGACTTAACAGCGAAGGTCCCGATGATCGAAGCGATGATCGAAACACCACCAAGCACCAGTGGGTAGAGAGCAACCGTCGTCGTAGCACCGTTGAAGGTGAGTACCCCGAGGAGCATCACGGCTACAGCGGTAACAGCGTAGGTCTCAAAGAGATCGGCTGCCATGCCGGCGCAGTCGCCGACGTTGTCGCCAACGTTGTCTGCAATCACAGCCGGGTTACGAGGGTCATCCTCGGGAATGCCAGCTTCGATCTTGCCTACGAGATCAGCACCAACATCAGCACCCTTGGTGAAGATGCCGCCGCCGAGACGGGCGAACACGCTGATCAGCGAGCCACCAAAGCCAAGTCCGATGAGAGCATCGATGGCGTGCTTAGGAGTCTGATCCACAAACGAGGTGAGGATGCCGTAGTAAGCGGCAACGCCAGTGAGGGCAAGACCGACGACGAGCATGCCGGTTACGGCACCTCCGCGGAATGCCACATCAAGAGCTTTGCCTACGCCACCGCGAGCAGCTTCGGCAACGCGGGCATTAGCCCGGACCGAAACGTTCATCCCGATGAAGCCTGCAGCACCCGAAAGGACGCCGCCAATCAGGAAGCCAATGGCAACAGAGAGGTTCTGGATGAAGTACAGCGCAACGAAGAGCACTACGCCAACAACGGCAATCGTTGTGTACTGACGGGTCAGGTAGGCAGTTGCGCCTTCCTGAATAGCCAGGCTGATTTCACGCATCTTCTCATTGCCAGGCGAAAGCTTGAGCAACGACTGCGCGGTAACAACGCCGTATACAACTGCGGCTGCGGCACACACCAAGGCGAATAGAACACCGTGGTCGTTCAGGAACTGAGTCAAGGGAGTCCTCCGGAGGGTCTCGGGACGGTCAATTACGGCGCCGGGATTGGCACAGGCCGCAAAACACGGCCCTACCGCTAAGTGCTGCAGAGCATACTTACCCCGCCGGACCCCCGTTTCCTCCCCGCGTGCCCAGACAGTCCGGGCCGTCTTGCCGAGAGGTCAGCTTCCTGGGACCCAGATGCGGCTGGGCCGGTCCTCAGGGCCGGTTTCCCCATCCTCACCAGGCCCATCAGCGGCTCCTTGATTTCCGGAAACACTCGAATCAGCGTCCCCGCCCGCTTTTACATAAGCGAGCTGCAGTTGGGATAGAGCATCCTTAACAGCTGGAAGCTGTTCAGGAGCAACGGTCTCCACGGAGGGCAGCAATGCCCGGACAGCATCAATTGAAATCCGCACCTGCTCCAGGTCCCGTTCGCCCTCAGTCTCGGGAGCTGTCCCAGTTCGACGCGCGGCAAGGTTGACAAGCGAGACAACCGTCTGGAGTACGACATCACCGACGTGAACGTGGCTCATCTCCTCCTCAAGCGCAGCACGTATCTCCGCTTCAGTCGGCTGTTGCGGAGGTGCTGTGGCGTCTATTTCGTCTGAATCACTCATGCGACTGTCTCTGGAGCATAGGTGTCTCCGGTCTGGCGTAGGAGATCAGCGTAGATCTCCCTAATGCTCCTCCCCTTAGCGAGCTGGCCGCGCTGCCTCTGCGTCGCGTTCAACGCGGGAAGCTCCGGTGTGATCCCGTGCTCGCTGCGCACCGGCGCGGTCCACTCGAGAAGACGATCCAGTGACTCCGCCCCTGGGTATTCCGCAAGCCGCTCAAAGTCGATCATCTTGCCCTCTACGCCGAAGCGGATCGCCCTCCAGAAGTTCTCCTCAAGCAAGCCCCGTGACACATCCGGTATCGGCACTCCCTCGTCCTCATCACGTGCGGCCTGGAGCACGCAGGCAGTAATCAGCTGAGCAAGGCCATCACTCTCGGCCGCTGTTGGCTGAGCGTCACAGATACGGACCTCAACCGTGCCAAATGAAAGATGCGGCCTTACCGACCACCAAACTTGGGTGTACTCGACGATTGACTCGACCGCGAGAAGCGTCTCTAGATACCGGCGGAAGCCATCCCAGCTGCCGTAGGCATCGGGAATTCCACAGCGGGGAAAACTCTTTGTGAAAATCTGCGACCTGACCGAGTGAAGCCCGGTATCCCTGCCGTCTAAGAATGGCGAGCTCGCTGATACGGCAAGCAATGCGGGCAGTACATGCCGAAGGCGGTCACAGACCCGGACTGCACGGTCGAGGCCGTTGACGCCCACATGGACATGTAAAGAGAAGGTGTTGTTACGGGACGCAACCCAGCGAAGGTCGCTCTCAACCCTGCGGTAGTGATCTGTGTCAATGATCTGCTGATCGCGGTAGTCGGCCCACGGGTGCGTTCCAGTCGCAGCGAGAGCTAGGCCCTGCTCCCGAGCCAGGGCAAAAAGACTTGCCCGGTGGTCCTGCTGAAGCTGCTGCGCGTGGGCAAGGTCTTCGCCGCGCCCCGAACGGATCTCGATCTCTGACCGAATGAGCTCTCCAGCAATTGCGGAGTCAAGGCTCTCGTGGGCACTAGCGGCAAGCCTTAGGTCATCAAATCTCGAAACAAGCTCGAGAGTCTCCGGATCGACAATGGCGAACTCCTCCTCAAGGCCAACCGTGCCGTCAACGCTCGCCGTGAAGACTTCCTGTGCGTCATCAAAGTTGATTCCGGGTGTCATGTCAGATCAGGTGAGGTAGAAGTAGAGGGCGTAGAGAAGGTCAACCGCAGGAGACGATGTATGCACGGTGACCTCGGGAGGTACCTGCAGAAGCGTCTCCGAGTAGTTGAAGATAATCCGCACTCCGGCATCAACGAGACGATCAGCCAGTGGTTGGGCCGCGGCAGCCGGTACGGCTAGGACTGCGACGACGATCTCATCCTCCACAACAGCCCGCTCCAGGCTGTCGGCGTGGCGAACTTCATGAGGACCAACCTTCTCGCCGACCTTGGCTGGATCAGAGTCAAACAGGGCTACAACTCGGAAGCCATGGTCAGCAAACATGTCCGAGCTAGCAATTGCCTTCCCCAGGTTCCCCGCCCCGAAGAGACCGATGTTGTGTTGCCCCGCGGTTCTCAAGATGTCTCTGATCGCGGTCACTAGACCGTCAACGTTGTAGCCAACCCCTCTCTTACCGAAGCGACCAAATCCACTCAGATCCCGTCGAATCTGGGTCGGGTTCACATGCGTGTATTCGGAAAGCTCCTGAGACGAGATTGTTTCCTTACCCATCTTGCGGGCCTGAGTGAGGACCTGTAGATACCGCGACAACCGCGCGGCAACCCCGAGAGCGAGGCGTTCGCCCCCGCGTTCCTCCTCGCTGAGTTCAGTCCCCATTGTCATCGCGGGCAATGCTAGCCACGCCAGCCATCAACTTCACTAGTTGATCCTTAGTGGCCCCAAGTTCTGAGAGCACGACGCCACCGTGTTCGAGGATGGGGATCCGTTCCAGATAACGCTTGTGGAGATCATCATTGCTCTCGATATCGACCTCAACGATGTCGAATTCAAATGGGTTGCCAACGAGCGACTCAAGCCGCGCCCGGGTCTCATCGCAGAGGTGACAGCCAGCCCTCCCGTAGAACGTGATCGAGATTGGGCTGGTCACCGGCCCGCCCTCGTTGCAGTCGAGTAGGCATCAAGGGAGAATGCTGCGTCGTGGGGTAAGTCTTGAACCTCAAGGGAGGCGCGCCCAATCATGGCTGCGTTGTCGGTGCAGTACTTCCTAGGTGGAACAACGAGCTTGATTCCTGCTGCGGTCAGTCCCAGACGTGCCGAGGAGTTAGCGGCAACGCCTCCGCCGAACGCGACAACGCTGACCCCAGTGCTGTCAACCGCGCGGGTCACGCGCTCAACCAACTGATCGACAATCGCGGCCTGATAGGAAGCCGCTAGATCGGCTCGCCGAGCAGTTGCATCGGCCTCCCCCAGATCCCTCACGGCATAGAGAAGGCTTGTCTTCAGCCCTGCAAAAGAGAAGTCGGCCCCAGCGACACCTTTGGCCCGGGGGAAGTCAAACGCATCCGGGTCTCCGGCCTTAGCCTGCTCTTCCAACAGAGGACCACCCGGGTAACCCAAGCCCAAGATCCTGGCGCCTTTGTCAAAGGCCTCACCAGCCGCATCATCAATGGTCGTCCCAACAACAGACCAGTTCGGACCCGGCTCTTGGACGTTTGCAATCAACGTGTGCCCGCCACTTGCCACAAGACAGAGGAAGGGCGGCTCGAGGGGAACTCCAGCCAGATAGGACGCGGCAACGTGCCCATGCAGATGGTCAACGGCTCTGAGCGGTATCCCTAGCCCGGCAGCGAGGCCTTTCGCTGTGGCGAGGCCTACCAGAAGTGCGCCTACGAGACCTGGGCCTTGGGTGACAGCAACACTCTCGAGGTCAGCGAGCCCGATGCTGGCTTCGGCTAGGGCTCGCTCGACCACGGGGAGCAGCAGCTCAAGGTGGTGCCGTGCTGCTATCTCGGGAACGACTCCCCCATAGAGATCGTGAATCACCTGGCTACCGACAACACTGCTGAGGACGTCACCGGAGGAGGTCAGCACAGCCGCACAGCTGTCATCGCAGCTGGTCTCAATCGCGAGAATCACCTCGCACCTCCGTCAGCATTGGGAACATCCTCAAGCGATCCCCTCAGGGTTGCCTCTGTTCTCCACATGATCAGAGCATCCTCGCCCGTGTCCGCGTAATAGCGGGTCCTTCGCCCCGCCAGCATGAACCCGAAGGACTCATACAGCGCGATCGCAGCCTCGTTAGAAGGACGGACTTCAAGGGTCATCCGGGCGTCGTTCCCAAGCTCGGCTAGAAGGGACGTCATTAGCGCCTTCGCTATCCCCCTGCCACGACAGGCTGGAGGGACTGCAATGTTCATCAGGTGCCAGTCGAGATCAAGTTGGCTGCAGACGACGTAACCGACAATCTCGCCATCCGCCTCGCCGACGAAGCAGAGCGAATCAGCTCTCGTAAGTTCAAGCGCAAACATAGCGGCCGACCAAGGGGCGGGAAACGACTCACGCTCGATCCGCAGAACGCGCGGCAGATCCTTCAAGACAAGGTGGCGGATCAGCATCACGAACCCCGCTCCGATGTTGGAACTGCGTCAGGGCGGCGCAGGTATTCCGGAGCAACATCGACGCCCTCAGGCCAACTGCTGGCCTCAAGGCAGACATCAATCGGAGAGATCCGGTGGAGAGAGTCCGAGGGGACGGGGACCGTGAATCCGGCGGCCGTAAGGACATCAGCATTCTGGATTGCTCCATCACCGATGCAGATCGCCCCAGCTGGGAAGCCTTGCCACCATTCCGTCTGTTCAGTCAACGGGAGTGCGAACCGGTCCTGGGGCGCAGTACTTGTGGCGACAAAGAGTTCCCCTCTCCGGGCATCGATCAATGCAACGGCAGGCTGTTGGAGTGCAGCAGCCCCCCTCAGGAGTGTGAGCAGCGATGACGCTCCCTGAGCCTTGACCCCAACAGCGAGCGCTAACCCATTTGCGGTCGCAAGCCCGATCCGAATACCCGTAAACGAACCGGGACCCACTGTGACTGCAACTCGGCCTATCTCGTCGAAACCGGCACCGACGTCAGACAGAGCCTGTTCAAGCATCCTCAATGTCGCAGAGGAATGAGCTGGTCGTGTGCCGGGCTGGGGTATGTCGAAGCGCTCCAAAGCGCGTCCATCAGGTAGCACCACACCTACCCCCGTTTCGAAGGTCGAAGTATCTATGCCAACGGTTAAGAGAGACATTCCACAAGCACCTGTCGCTCGTCGCCCCCGAGATGCTGAAGTGAGACCCGGTAAGTGGGCTGAAGGGCACCGAGGGGAGCCCGCTCAGGCCACTCGACCAATGTCACTCGCTCGGTGGAGAACTCCCCCTCGAGTACACCCGGATCCTCACCTGCCATGCCCGGCTCTAGCCGGTACAGGTCAAGGTGGGAAACAGGCAGCCGTCCCTCCTCGTAGCGCTGGGCCAGTGTGAAAGTTGGGCTGGTGATGTCGGCCGCTATCCCGAGCCCCCGACAAATGCCTCTGACGAGAACAGTCTTACCTGAGCCAAGGTCTCCCTCGAGAATCACGCGATCGCCAGCAACAAAGCACTCGGCCAACTCTGAGCCGACGGCCTCGGTCTCCCGCGGACTGGTGGTCTTGAGATCAACAGGAAATTCCACCGGACGAGCGTACAGAGGGACCGGGGTCGGACAACGGTACCGTTCAGTTGGATGCGCAGAACACTCATCCGTCTACAGCTCGCCGGAGTTGCTGCGCTCGTTCCTGCTGCTGTCTTCTTCCAATGGCACGCCTATTCCAACAGTGCGTTCGCGATGGCTATCAGCGCATGGCTTCTCTTCCTAGTGGGACTTGCATTGGGCCTACCTGCCCTGCCCCGAGGCGTAGCGTCCCGCATTGCGATTCTCGCCCTACTGGGACTCACCGCCCTAAGCGCTCTCTCTTTTCTCTGGGCACCGGATCTCGGCCTAGTTGTGGCAGACCTCACTGGCCTACTGCTCTATTCAGGCTTTGCACTCGCAGCAACCTCTGCCTTAGGTAATCCGGACAGTAGAGCCAAGGTTGAGCCGGCTGTCTGGCTGACAATTGTCGCCGCCGCTGCCTATGGGCTCAGCGAACGCTTCTTTCCTGGCACCTTTGTCCTTGAACAGTCCAAGATTGCGTTCGGGCGTCTTTCGCAGCCACTGGGGTACTGGAATGCGATGGGACTCCTATGTGGAGTCGGGGTTGTGCTTGCTTCACGGCTATCCGCGGATCCACGCCGTTCCCCTTTGCTTCGACTGGCGGCAGTAGCGACCTCCCCGATCCTGATGGCCGCACTGTGGCTTACGTTCTCGCGTGGGGCACTCGCAGCAACCGGGGCTGGCCTTGCAGCTGTCGTGGCGCTGCGACCGCACCTTCGGCAGGTTCAAGCGGCGGCCCTCTCGCTCGGCACTCTCATTCCGGTTATGTTCGCGGCGGATCACCTCCCCTCCGTACTTAATCTGAGCGGATCAAGCGTTGCGAGGGAGAGCGATGGTCTTATCTTTCTGAGTGCTGTTGCAGCCACCACCCTGGTCGCTGGTGCGGTTCACTTTGCCACCGAGCGGCGCTACCTTCCGCATGACCGGCCAGTCGGAGGGAAGGTCCTACCCCGCCTTGCGTTGACCGCGGCTGTCCTACTGGCGCTGATGCCGGCTTTCATTGTTGTAGTGGGCGCAAGTGAGAGCGGTCAGTCAAATTCGGTGACCGGGTCAAGCGCCGCACGCTTGAACTCCTTCGAGTCCAACCGCTCGCTCTATTGGGATGTAGCACTCACACAGTTCACTGAGTCACCTCTGATAGGGGGCGGGGCTGGATCGTTTAGAACTGCTTGGCTAGAGCATCGAAACGGGGAGCAGCCAGCTCAGAATGCCCACTCGCTTGAGCTGGAGACCCTTGGGGAACTTGGCCTGCTAGGCGCCTTGTTGCTGTTGGCGCTATTTGGCTCAATCTGGATCGCCGCCTGGTCTCGGCGACAACAGCACCCGGACCTGTTGGTTGCGAGCGCCGCAGGACTCCTCGTTTTTGTTTCGCACAGTTCAATTGATTGGGACTGGCAGCTACCCGGAGTAGTCCTTCCCGTTCTGGCGCTTGCGGCAACGTTGATTTCAACTGACGCCACCGCGGCCGAACCCAGCACATCAGCACGCGTCCAGTCAGCAGCCTTAGTGGCTATTGCATCTGCCTCAATTCTCTGGCTTGGTCACTCGTGGGAAGCAGCCAGCCTCCAGCGAGAAGCCGCGGGCAAAGCAAAGGCCGCTGAGGTCCTTGGCTGGACTCCCCCTAGGTACCGCTCTGCCGTTGCCCTTCTTAAGGATGCCGCCTGGCTGAACCCGAACCCATCTCCTAGGTACGACCTGACGCAGATCTACCTTGAGAACGACCACCCCCGGGAGGCTGCCCGCCTAGCCCTACAAACCGCGCGGGATAATCCTGGCGCGTGGTTCGCGTGGGCAATGATCTGGCAGGCCCGAATGGGGACCGACGGCCCCACAGCGATTCTGTCTCTCGCTAAGAGCAGACAGCTGCGGGGCGAGCTCCCAAAGTGACCCATTGCTGTTGCATTGCGTCAGACCGTCGGACTCTCCGGTAGCGTCACGACCTTGCCTCATCAAGAACCCCCAATGCCGCCTGGAAACCGCTGGCCCGGACCACTGAAGCCGATAGTTGCACGGCTTAGCGGAGCGGACACCCGCTATGCCGCGATCCTCGCAGGGGCGATGATCGCCACAAACCTCGTTGCACTCATCACCACCGTCGCGTTTGGCCGCCTGCTCCATGTCGAGGGCTACGGAGAGCTCGCTGCGATCCTCTCGACCTTCATCATCCTCAGCGTCCCAGGCGCGGCCCTGCAGGTGGCAACCGCTCGTGAGGGATCACTGGGCCACCTCGGTGAGGGACGGCAGTTCGCCACCACTCTCCGTCGCTGGACCATCACCCTTGCTTTCGTGACGCTCTTGGTTACCGCCGTATCGATCATGCTGCGGCAACCACTTGCCACCATCATCGGGGTCGGCAAAGACCAAGAATGGGCCGCGGCCTTCGTGCCACCTGCCGCATGCGTTTGGATCCTGCTCTCAATCCAGAGAGGCGCGCTTCAGGCAACGCGCGCCTACCCAGCCGTCGGGCTGAGCATGGTGGCCGAGCAGGTTGCGCGACTTGTGCTTGGCGCCGGGATTGCCTTTGTCGTCGTCAAGAGCTTCAAGGTGACCGGCGCCTATCTAGGAACGCCGCTCGCGATGCTCACGATGAGTGTGATCCTTGGCTTCGTCCTGTCTAGAAGGCTCGGGAAGCACGAAAAGGCTCGTGTTGCCCACGGACTCCGCCGCCTGACCGCAGACGCATGGGTCGCCATCGTGGGACTGGCTCTGATTGCAGTTCTTCAGAACGTCGATGTGATTGTTGCTCAGCACCGTCTCCACGGCACTAATGCCGGCTCTTACGCGGCTGCAGCAGTAGCTGCCAAGGTCGTTGTCTGGGTCGCTATCGGTATTGGCTTCTACCTTCTTCCCGAAGCGGCTCGTCGTCATGCCCTAGGCCAGGACGCCCGCCCCGTCCTACGCAAGGCAATGATCATGACCGGGGCTGTTGCAGCTCCTTGTCTGATCGTCTACGCCGTCGTTCCAAAGCTACTTCTCGAGTTGGCATTCGGAGATAAGTACTCACAGGGGGCTGAAGCTCTATTTGACCTCGGCATTGCGATGGCTTTCCTCTCAGTCTGTTACCTCTCAGTGCAGCTGCTTCTTGCCATGCGCGAGGTGAAGTTCCTCTGGTTCCTAGCCGCGGTAGCCATCATCGAGCCCGCAGCGCTTCTATTTGGCCCGGGCGGCGATTCGGTCGTTGGCTTCGCGCGTACAGTTCTTGTAGTTCAGGTAATCGCCGCCACTGGTGCTTTTGCCGCAGCCTGGCATGCGTCAGCCCCACCGAAGGGCGGGGCTCACTTAGTTGCTGACGCTGACGTCGCCGCAGTCGGAGGCTTGGGAAGCAGCACTACCCAAGTTCCAAACCGCGCCAACTCTCTGTAGCTCCGCTTCAGATACACGTCTAGAAGAGTCACCCCGCTCGACTTGCCGGCAAGATTCGGCTCGGGCGCAGCGGTGATGCCGGCCTCATAACGAACGACGGGCGCTCCCGTTGCTTCGAGAGCCGAGATGATCTCACGCTGGACTCGCTCGCTTGTAACAACGCCCGGGGCAGCAATGTCGTACCTAGTCACATTCTCACGCCCGGCGAGAACGTAGAAAAGAGGGGCGCCGGCCGTGACGAGGTCGGATCTACGTGAGGCCACATAGATCGGACCTGGGGGTAATCTGCGAACGGCGCCCACTGCCGACTCGAGATCCGAAAGCAGACACATCTGAACCGGCTCTCCTCGGAGGGAGCAGCGGGTGCGAGGAAGCTCCCGAACTCCATCGGCGACTTGCAGGTTGATTCTCCGAGCGTGCTGGGCTTCCCGTACCTCCCGCTCGCGCTTCCAGACTGTGTCCGCAAGGCTCCAGCCAAGGCCTGCTAGGGCCCCAAGTGCTGCAAGTCCGGCGAGAGCCTTGCGCCATCCACCAGCTGCTGGTGACACCTTCCAAGGGCGACTCCTGCGTGAGTCCACGACCGCTGAAATCGCCCAAGCACCCAGAACCGCATCCATCACCGCTAGCGGACCCGTATGGAAGGCGTCGGCGCGCACAACAAGGTAGTGCGCCATTCCAAAGCCAAAGACAAAGGTCGTGGCCTCAATCCAACGACCTTTCCTCTGCGTCAGCAGAAGGGCCGTACCGCTGGCCGCGAGAGTCAACAAGAGCGATAGAGGAAGGTGGTACGAGAGGAACTGGGCGACTAGGTCAAGCCCCTGCGCATTCCCACCCCCATCCCACACGAGTGGAAATGGAAGCGTCTGGTACTTGCTGAACTCAAGGACGGGATACCGGATCAGCAGATCCCACGAGTTACCCGCGCCAGCCGCAGCGACAAGGGGAACATAAATGGCCGCAGCGGCTGCCAAAGCCGAGCCGACATATTGCAGCAGGGTCCGTCGGATTCCGCCTCGCAGCACTAGCCCGATCACAGACCCCAGCGCGAGATATGCCGCAAACTCAATCCTCCAGACCGAAACAAGTCCTGTGAAGACACCGGCGAGCCACGGCCGCTTCTCAAGCTGAAGAAGCGCTCCAAGGGCAAACATGAGGGCAACCGGATACGGGTGAGGGCCAGTGGCAGAGCTGACCGCAAAGATTGAAACAGCCCAGGCCAGAAGGGCCGGCCATCGCCCGGCCCTTCTTCCCGCCAAACGCCACGCGAGAAGGGCGACCGTTGCATCCACAACCGCACGAATGACGCGCCAGGGAACGAGCGATGCCCCGGTCAGCTTCCACGCTGCTCCAAGAAGATAGACCTGTCCCGGCGGGTAGAACCACCAGAAGTCCCGGTAGGGAACTTGCCCTGCTGCTATTCGAGACGCAGCCTGCAGCATCAGGCCCTCGTCGTTGAGCTGGATCCAATCCTTCAAGGTCAGGAAGCCAATTCCAAGACCGATCAGCCAGAGGCACGCCCCGGGGGCTGCCTTCCTCAAGCGGCTCATGATTTCCAACCCTTCAGCTCATAAACCCTTGCGCAGCCGTAGTTGGCTCGCTGGAGAAGCCTGGAACCCAGCACGTGGGTCAAATCAGACTGGTGGCCACAGTCGGAGTAGAGAAACCTCGCCCCACTCGAGTCAATCAGGCGCCGTGCAGATGAGAGGGACATCTGCCCTCGGAACAGCTTCTCCGCGGCCGCAACACGCGCTCGGAAGTCCGGGGTCCATGAGAGTTCCCCAACCCAGACAGGACGGCCGGTATGCGCCGGCACTGACAGCGCAGCTTTGATCGGTGCCAACACTCCCCCCGATCCCGGCTTGGAGGCAATTGCTTTCAGTGCCGCGTCTTCCCCCGGTTCGAGGAAGTAGGGCTGTGCTGAGCGGTGGATCTCGAGCCTCATCAGATTGAGACGGTGGACAGTTCCTGGGACACACATGATCAGACAGAGTCCCACCCCGAGCGGAAGTCTCGCCCGCCACCACTCCGCGTCCTTCAGAAGGAGCATCCCTTCGACGGCCAGGATGCCAAGGAAGAGGCTTATCCCCTGGACGGCGTGGAACGGAAAGGTGCCCGCATGGCTGAGTCCCACAAAGGCAAACTCTCCGACCATCAGTAGCGGAACAACGCGCAGAGCCAGCGACTGCCAGTCAGATGGGCGCCGGCCGTACGCCCTGATGGCCGGAAGCCAAGGAAGCAACGTCAACGCCCAGACACCAAGGGACCAAAGGGGGACCCTGTTGTTGGCCTCAGCGGCTATCGCCCAGACATCTTCAGTCCCTGACAGCCATCGGTAGTAGATCAGCGGCGCCAGGGCGGCTAGTAGGAATGGGAGTCGCCGACGCAACAACGCCATACGGCCAAGCCCAACATCCGCCATAGCTAGGTCGCAGATCAGGACTGCGCCAACAAGCTCTGCTCCTTGCCATGGCTGAAGCCACGAGCACAGAAAGGCCGTACCGCAGAGAAGAATTCCAGTCACCGCCGCGGAGTCGGGTCGAGTTGCCCGTTGGGCAAGCAGTAAGCCGATCACCATCAGCGCTACGGCAATGCCAGTCATCATGTACCCCCACATCCATGACGGGGCGAAGACCTCTCCGGCTGCGAATTCAAGCTGCCCCCGAAAGCCACCAACCAACCGGTTCCAACTCCAGATCGCGCCAGCTGGACTGAGGCCGAACAGAGCAAGGGCTAATGCGGCTGTTCTCGCACCACCCTTTGGCAGCAACTCTCGGACATATGCCGCAAAGGCGGCCACCACAAGTGGGATTGCCAGAAGCTTCCAGAGCTGATAACTGAGTACAACATCAACGCCCGCACGATTCAAAAGGCCGGAGATCAGGAACCCAGGGTGGAAAAAAGCGCTGGACTGTTGAGCCGGTATCGACCACAGACTCCTGATTGAGAGGTGTTCCCCGGAGGAAACAACCCACGAGAGGTACTGGAGTTGGTCCGCTCCTACCTGGCTCTCCGCTCCAGTCAATATCCGACCTCGGGACAGGAGGGCTGCCATAACGGCGACGCTCACGAAGGCGAATGCCGCTCCTAGGAGGATCTCCCCCTTTGATGCTTTGAGGGACCTCACGACTCTCGCTCCAGCTGTGCATCGCGCCGGCCAACGCTGAAAGCCCAAGCAGCCCGACTGGCCCAGATCCGCTCAGCAAGAAACTGCGGAGCGATCTCTGCGATGGGGCTAAGGGCTGTGGCAACCGCGGCCTTACAGCGCCGAAGTGGGGTCATGGGTGCGTGAGGGGGCACTAGGTCTGGAGCAACACGCTCTAGCTCAACACTGGCCCGTCCGACCTCCCGCATCCGCTCAGCTGTCGTCCTCGGCGTGTCTGACCGCAGGTGCCAAACCTCAGCCGACGGGTCGTGCTGAAGGCGCATCCCCACCGCATCGAGTCTAGACGCGAGCTCAACATCCGTGAACCTTCTAAGCCGCTCATCAAAGGGTCCCGATACTCGACTCAGGAGTTCCCTTTTGACGCTTACATTTGCAGTGCAGAAGTGCTCTGGTGGTACCTCACCGTGATCGCCGATCGTGTCGAAGGCAAACAGTGGACCCCCCGTCTCAAGCCACCTCATATGGCGGGTGATGCGCTTGCGGGGATCCCACAAGACTGGGCCACCCAGAGCCTCCTCAACTAACGGAAACTGCTCGTGAAAGAGCATGTGTTTAGCGACTAGGTCCGGAGTGACGACGATGTCGTCATCGATAAACAGGACTAGCGTCCCGCTCGCGGTCCCAAGCGCCGCGTTCCGGGCCGTACTGGAACCCGACCCGCTCCCCGGCACCGAAACCACCCTCACTTGGGGAAAATCAGCCAGGACAGAGGGAGTGCCGTCCGTGGAGGAATCGTCCGCTACGAGAACCTCGTCTTGGTCAAAATCAACCTGCCCAACGACCGCCGTCAGGCACTCCCGCAGATCAGTGGCCCGGTTGTGGGTGGGAATGACGACTGAGAGGCGGGTTGTCCCCATCTAGATGAGGAATCCGCGCTCGCGGATGCTTGCCTTGACCAGCACAGCCACTTCGGCAGCGTCGACCGGAAGCGTCTTGGGGAGACCCGAAAAGGTTCGCGCAAGGCCATCGGGATACCAGCCATTTCGCAGCGTTATGTAGGGAAGGGCCCAGAGCAGAAATGCCCGTCGTCCAGTCAGGCGCGCCAGAACAAGCCCGGCTACAGCCACAATCAGCCGAGAGTGGCTTTCCCGCCACACATACCCCCGCCACGGGAACGCGCCGCGCAGGTGCGGGTGGCTCTTGACGAGTGGAACTAGTGACGCCCATCGGCGCGTCCCGCGCATAGCCCGCTCGAATGAATGAATCTCCACCGAGTGGTTAACAACAGCATTCTCAGCAAAGACAGCCCCACAGCCCGTGGCCAGGGAACGCATGGCTAGGTCGGCGTCCTCTCCAGCCATCGCAATCCGCTGATCGAAGCCTCCTACTCTCTCGAGCAGAGCCTTCGGGTAGAACACATTGCATGTCTCAAAGAAGGGACCGAGGTGATCGACTCGGATTGAACGGGCAAGGGGTGTACGGAGATCAAGGTCGCTGTGAACATCAGGTCGGGTCTTTCCTTGTATGACCGAGCCTGGGAAAGCAAGGTGCGCGGCAAGCCCCTCTTCAAGCCAGGTTGGCTCAGGCCGGCAGTCATCATCAGTAAACGCGACTAGCGCTCCCCGAGCTTCGGGCCAACCCCGCTGTCGGGCACCCGCTGGACCCATCGAGGCTGGATTAGTCAGGAAGACATCCACGCGCCCCTTGACAACATCTGCAGTTGCATCTTGTGAGCCGTCGTCCACGAGAATAATTTCGAACTGATCTCTTGGAAGACTCTGGCCTTCCAGTGCGTCTAGAAGGACTCCCACTTGGTGCGCACGATCGCGGGTTGCCACCACAACCGAAATGCGGATACCCGAGGCTCGAGAAGCCTTGGATTCAGCAGTTCTCTCGGGTGCTTTCTCGGCCTTGTCTCCCACTTATAGGGGAGAATAGACAGGGAACCCGCTACCACCATCGGTACGCTCCGACTCATGCAGGAGGACCGCTTTGAGTTTCCCCGGAATGAACTGAGGTCTCGCGCTGCGCGAGGCGCCATCATCAACGGCCTGTTCCTGCTGGCCGTGGAGTCGCTCGGACTCGTTCAAGCCGTGGTTGTTGCCCGGTTACTGAATGCTGACGAAGTTGGTCTCTACGGAATCGTCTCGGTAACTGTCATCACCCTGCTTGCCCTCAAGCAAGTCGGAATAGATGAGGCCTATGTTCAACAGGATGGCGACGATCAGGAGGCTGCCTTCCAGCATGCGTTCAGCCTAGACCTCGCGCTCTCTGTGGGCTTTGCGATTCTCGTTGCCGCGCTTGCCCCAGTGATTGGACTTATCTACGGGGATTTCAGCCTCACCCCCCTCATGCTCGCACTGTCCCTGCTGCCGATCCTGTTCGCGATGCAAGCGCCCGCGTGGGTCTTTCTTAGGCGCATGGACTTCGTTCGCCAGAGGAGCCTGCAGGCGGTGGTGCCTGTGGTAACGCTCGGGGTCACCGTTGGTCTCATCATCAGTGGAATGGGAACTTGGGGACTGGTCATTGGTGCGCTTGCTGGCAACGCCGCAGCGGCTGGAATGGCATTCAAGCTCAGCCCGTACAAGCTTGCTTGGCGGTACGACTCCCAGACAGCTCGGCGCTATCTCCACTTCAGTGCCCCGATCTTCCTAGCGGCGATCTGTGGCCTCCTCATCCGACAGGGCCAAACCCTTGCCTTCGAGACCAAGCTCGGCCTCGCGGGGGCCGGCTATCTGACGCTTGCAATAACGCTCACCCGCTACGCAGATAGAGCGGACCAAATGATCACTCAAACCATCTACCCCGCGATCTGCGCAATCACGGACAAGCCCGAACGGTTGGCGGAGGTGTTCGAGAAGAGCAACCGCCTAACGGCAATGTGGGCACTTCCCTTTGGGGCTGGTCTCGCACTCTTCGCGGACGACCTCGTCCGCTTTGTACTGGGGGATAAATGGCGCCCTGCCATTGCCCTGATCCAGATCATGGGCGTCTCGACAGCGATCTATCAGCTTGGGTTCAACTGGACCGCGTTCTATAGGGCACTAGGCCGCACCCGCCCGCAAACCGTCTACGCAATCACCGGGCTCGTCGTATTCGCAGCGGTTCCAATTCCACTCCTTTTTACTCACGGTGCCACAGCTTTTGCTTGGGGACTCTTCGCCGTTAATCTCGTCGCTGGCTTCCTCAGATGGATCTACATGAGGCAGCTTCTCCCGGGTGTTCGGATCGCACGGTTTGTCCTCAGAGCACTTATCCCACCTCTGATCGCCGCAGTACCGATTCTCCTCTGGCGAGAGCAGTTCACTGCTGAGGGCGGCGTCAGCACCTTTGCGCTCCAGCTCCTCCTCTTCGCAACCACCTACCTGCTGTGCACCGCTGCTATGGAGAGAGTCCTTCTGAGAGAGGCCGTGAGCTACCTGCGGCGGCGCTCGGACTCGAGCGGGCCCGGCAGTCCAACTCCGACAGTGGTGGTCTGATCATGCGACTCCTCTATGTCTTGGAGCGATACCCGGAGCTCTCCCAAACCTTTGTCGCTCAGGAGATCTTGGGACTACAGGAGCTCGGCTGCGAGGTCCGCGTAGTGACGCTCTCTCAGGGTCTCTCGGCCGCTGCTCCGGCGCGAGCACGGACGGCTGATCAGGCTGGTAGAGCCAAACGCTTGACAGCCCTTCTTCGCCAAGGTTTCCAAGCACCCCTTGCCACGCTTAGCCAGCTTGCGAGGGAGCCCAACTGGCCGCCACCCAGCGGAACCGCACGGATACGAGGAGCCTTGCGAATAGCCCCCTTTGTAGAGGACGCTAAGTGGGCAGACCACATCCACTCCCACTTCGCAACCGAAGCTGCCGATATCGGCCGCCTTCTCGGCCGAGCAACGCGCACCCCTTTCTCCTTCACTGCCCACGGGGCAGACGCCTATTCCAAATCAGCGCAGCTTGCGCTGAACATCCGAGCTGCTTCATTTGCGCGGGCTGCATCGCCTCATGTCGCAGAGATGCTCCGGAATGCCGCGCCGGACAGCCCCTCTGCTGAGCGCGTAATCGAGATTCCAGTTGCGGTTGACACTGAACGGTTCGCCTCCCCGACCCCCTACCGGGCAGCCGGGGATGTGATCAGCATCGGCCGGCTCGTTGAGAAGAAGGGCTTCTCAACACTGATCTCTGCCTTTGCATCGGTTCAGGACTCAGAATCCCTTCGCGGCCGAGCCCTCCGCGTGATCGGCGATGGTCCTCTCCGGGCTAGCCTTGAAGCGCAGGCAACCGCCGAAGGGGCCCGCGTCTCTTTCCTTGGGTCACTTCCACACGATCAGCTGATGGAACATGTTTGGGGTGCTGCGCTATTTGCACTCACCCCTCAAGTCACGGCAGACGGAGACCGCGACGGGCGCCCAACAGTGTTGATTGAGGCGATGGCCGCCGGGCTCCCGGTCCTGTCGACTTCCATTCCAGGGATTGATGACCTCGTTACTTCTGCAATTGGAACCCTCGCTGAGCCTGGAAACATAACTTCAGTCGGCCTGAGCCTAGTTTCGCTGCTTGGACTCCCCCCAGAGACTCGGCAGAGAATGGGCGAGCAAGGTATCTCAGTGGCAATCCCGTATGGCAGGACCGAAGTAGCTAAGGAGATCCTTGAGGCCTTCCAGGACGGACGCTGACAGAGCCCTTGCCGTCCTCCCCGCTACTTAAGAACGTAGACCGTCGCGCACCCAAAGCGATGCTCTGAAGCGAGCAGAGGACCGAGGGCAGTGGCAAGAGACGGAAGCGTCCCGGTTAGGCCAGTGCAGTTCACGAAGATGTACCTAGCCCCGGTCGAACGAACCACCTGCTGGGTAGCGGCCGGCGGATAGACACCCAGGAAGACTGCCGCAGCAAGATTCGCACGCTCCTGCCAGTCAGGCGACCAAGATCTCGGACCCACATAGGCCTCCTGGCCGCTGTAGGCGGGCACAAGCATTCCTCCATAAGGGTCTGCCAGAACCTTCCCGCGAGGGGCAGCATCGAGAAACCTCAAAGCCTCCTGCTCGGACGGAGAGATGTAATACGGGAAATAGCCCTTATCAACGTTGTCTGAGGCCATCCTCATCCGATGGACCGTCCCGGGGACTGACAGGGCTAGAACCACTGGGACAACCCACCACCAGCGAGGGCGCGGCAGCCAGGCCGGACGACCACTCCCAAAGCATTGGACGGCTAGAACTGCCAGGGGAAGCGCGAGTCCTTGAAAAGAGTGATAGGGAAAAGTGCCGAAAGGCTGAAGATAAACCACCAAAACGGCAACCGGCCAGAATCGCACTGCGATCTCTTGCCACCCGTCAGCCCTCTTGTGGAGGGAGATCAGCGCCGGGATGGCGAGCGGCGCCACGGTCAGTGCGATGGCCCAGAGTGGCCAGTCCCAGTGAGCCTGGGCTCCCCGCTTGTTCATCTCACCAGCCAACTTCCATGATGGGTCTCTCGCTGCCACAGCCGCGTAATAGATAGCCGGGATCAGGCCGGCAGTCACGACCCAGAAAAGCCGAAGATCCGGTCGCGTGTCCCTCCTCCACCACCGGAAGCCCTCTACCAGGAGGACGATCCCGATTAACTCGGCTCCCTGCCATGGCTGAAGCCAAGTAACTAAGAGGGCCCCTGCTGACGCAAGCGCGATGCGGGCGGCACCTTCGGCCTCTCGGGCCCGCTCAATCAGCAGAAGCACTAGCGGCAGGAGAAACACTGCAATAGCACCGAACTCGTACCCCATCAGCAACTGCCCCGTCCACATCTCAGATGAGATGAAGTCAAGGCTGTAACGGACTGAGTCGCCAGCTCCAATCCAGTTGGCCAACGTGCTCCAGCCCATCAGGGTAAAGAGGGCCAAAAGCATTGCGGTTCGCTGAGCCCAAGGTCCAACTATCAAGCGCCGACAGTACTGCCGTATGCCGAAGAAGACAACAATCACAGCAATGGGTTTCCAGACCGCCGTATACGCCTCAGGGAGCGGAACCCCAAGCCCTCGATGGAGCCATCCGGAGATCAAGTAACCCGGGTGGAGAAACACCCTGTGGTCTGGCCTAAAGTCGAACAGGTTCCCGACCAGCCAATGGTCCCCCGCGTCCCGTACCCAGGCGAGGTACTGAAGCTGATCGACTGTGAAAAGACCATCACCACCACTCAGGTGCCTTCCGGTCAGCAGCAACGGCAACATCACCATCATCGAGAGCGCTCCCGTAGCGAGAAGAAAGACGCCGTCAAACCAGTCGAACCGTCGGGCTGATCCGCCGGCAGGAGCCGGTTTCTTTGGATCGTCCACCATGGCGCTCACCTGACGATTGGCTTTCCTACCCGGGCAGAGACCCGGTCAGATCTCCCCGTGGGTTTCAGAACGTAGACCCGCGCACAACCGAACGTATGCACCGATTGCACGAGTTGACCAAGTTCGTGGGACAGCGAAAGCGGCGGCTCTACACGACCCTGACACTCCTGAAATACATATCTTGCCCCCGTCGACTTAACGAACCGCTGGGCGTATCTAGGCCGTAGCTGATCACCAAAGAAGGCTCCCGTTACGCGCGCCCTGAGCTCCCACGATGGCGTCCAAGAGAACGGCCCGAGGTACACCTCCCTGCCTGCATAGGGAGCCACAAGAAGGCCCCCGTACGAAGATGCCAAGACAGCTCCCGGTCGGTTGTCACGCTCAAGCCAGGATAGGGCAGCCTCCTCGCCGGAAAAGATGTAATACGGGTAGGCGACATTGTGGATGTTGTTGCGGACCAAGCGGACTTTGTGAGCCGTCCCAGGGATGATGAACAGGGCCAAGACTGGGACAACCCAGATCCAGTGTGGTTTAGGAACCCACTTCGGCCGGTGGACCGTAAGGCCTTGAACCGCAAGGATCCCCAGTGGAAGTGTTAGCCCCTGAACCGAGTGGTAGGGGAAGGTCCCAAAAGGCTGGAAGAAAACAGCCAGTACGGCAAATGGCCAGACCCGCACGGCAACCTGCTGCCAATCGTCAGCACGACGGCCCAGTCCGAGTGCCGCCGGGATCAGAAGTGGAAGAAGAGTTATTGCCACCATCCAAAGAGGCCACTCCCAGAGTGGCTGCGCTCCCGCCGCATTGGCCTTGCCGGCAAGCTCCCATGAGGAGTCAGTTGCAGACAAAACCGCGTAGTACACCGCCGGCAAGCCACTGACTACAAGCACAGGAGTAAGGCGCCAGGCAATGGGCTCCTTATCTCGAACCCTGCGCCAAAGCTCTACGGCCACGATGATCAGGATCAGCTCTGCTCCTTGCCACGGCTGGAGCCACATCACCCAAGCCCCACCAGCCGCGCACGCGGTCAGGAGCGCTCGGTGTCCACCTTGCCTCCCCCTCTCTACACCAAGCAAGACCAACGGCATAGCAAATACGGCAACCGCGGTCATCATGTACCCGAGCAGGGTCTGGACTGTCCAGAGCTCCCCAGATATGAAGTCAAGCTGGTACTGACCCGGAGCACCACCCCATCCTGTCGTCTTTGCAAGCCCACTCCAAGGCATCACAACGAAAAGGGCAATAACAAGCCCGACCCTCGCAGGCCAGCCCCTAGGAAGCAGCCTACGTGTGTACTTCAGGCAGCCAACGAAGGCAACCGCAACAGCAAGCGGCTTCCATACGGCAATAAACGAGACGGCAAGTGATGCTCCCAGCCAGCGGTGGACTATTCCGGACAGCAGAAACCCCGGGTGGAGGAAGACCCGATGGTCGGTCCTCATGTCGAACTCGTTTCCAATCAGCCAGTGATCCCCGGCCTCACGAATCCAAGTCAGGTACTGCATCTGATCTGGGGGGAACAGGCCATCTGCCCCGCTGAGCATCCGGCCCTTGAGAAGCAAGGGGGCAAGGACAACCATTGACAGGAGTGTGAGCAGGGCGAGGCACAGCCAGTCAAACCAGTCGAGACTCAAATACCGGTTCGCGATCAGCGGGTGGGCTCCCGCGTCCGTTATCTCGGGACTCACCGAGCCACTCTTACGGTCAGCCTCCATCAGGCCCTCCCAGCTCGGACGAGACGCGGTCAGACTTGGCGGACCGCTTCAGCACATAGACGCGCGCGCAGCCAAAATCATGGGTGCTGAGAATGATCGGTCCCAGCTCCCTGCCCAGCGACGTGGCCGGCTGGGCATTGCCATGGCAGGCTTGGAAGATGAACCTTGCTCCCGTTGATTCCACTGCTGCCTGAGCTGCGGCAGGGCTCATAAAATTCCCAAAGATTGCTCCGACTGGCAGTGCCCTCTGAAAGTAGTTCGGTGTCCAAGAGAATGGTCCCATGAGCGCCTCTCGCCCAGTGTAGGCGGGGATTAACAGCCCTCCATATTCATCAGTCATGACACCGCCTGGCTGAGGGTCAACCTCAAGAAAGCGCAGTGCCCGCTTCTCGCCTGGAGCGATGTAATACGGGTAGGCAACCTTGTTGATTTGGTTGTACGCGCTCCACATCTTGTGGATCGTCCCTGGGACTGAAAGAAAGAGCAGGACTGGCACAACCCACCAAAACGCTGGTCGGGGAACCCAGCGGGGACGGTAGGAAGTCATGCCCTGCGCCGCCAATACGCCGATAGGGAACATTAGGCCTTGTGCTGAATGGAACGGGAAGGTCCCGAATGGCTGCAGAAAGACAATCAGGGCTGCCAGTGGCCAGAACCTAACTGCCGCCTGCCCCCAACTCAAGTCCTTGCGCCTCAACGCGAATAGAGCAGGAATACCCAAGGGCGCGAGGGTGAGGAGAACCACCCACCAAGGCCAGCCCCAGAGTGGACTTCCGTCAGCTTGGTTCACCTCACCAGCCAACTTCCATGCTGCATCCGTCTTAGACAGGAGTGCGTAGTAGACCGCTGGGATGGCCCCGGCCACAAATAGCCAGAGCAATCCAATGTCGATGGACTTTCCGTAACGCCAACGCCGGAACACCTCCACAAAGCCGATGATCAAGAGTGTCTCCCCTCCCTGCCAAGGCTGGAGCCACATCACAAGCCCCGAGCCAAGCGACAGCAGGACCAGCAGGCGGGTACTACCGTCACCAGAGCTGCGCTTGGCCACCCCGAGGAGCACGAACACCATCAGGGCGATTGCTATCGCCGTCATGGAATAGCCCTGCAATGGCTGCACGGTCCAAATCTCGCCGGACATGAAGTCCAGCTTCAGGCCCCAGATGTAGTTGTTACGTCGATTTCCAATGTCGAAGAACTTCACCAGCCCGCTCCATGGCATAACAGCGAACAGCACAATGAAGATGGCCCCTCTGCGAGCCCAAGTCCCAACGACAAGGTGCCTGACCCAACAGAGGGCCGCAGCGAAAGTGAGCACTGCGGCAACTGGTTTCCAGAGGGCAGCGTAGGCGGCCTGGATTGGAACACCCAACCGGAATAAGAGTCCCGAGATTAGAAAGCCGGGATGCAGAAAGACGCGTGAATCAGGGGAGAAGTCCCAGCGGTTACCGATCAGCCCGTGATTACCCGCCTCTCTAATCCAGGTCAGGTACTGCAACTGGTCGAGGGCTACAGGACTTTCACCCCCACTCCAGGTCCTCCCTTTGAGCAGCAGCGGCACCACGATCGCGAATGAGGCGACGACTACACCTGCAAACGCACTCCAGTCGAACCAGTCAAGTCCGAGCTCCCTCCGCTGCCGAGGGGTGCTCAAGGACGGTCCAGCATCAGCGGGCAGCGCGCTCATAGGGAAAACAAGCGCCCTTAGGCGTTAGGACCTTGAGGCCGGGTCGCTCAGACGCTCGGCGCGAAGCTTCGCTGCTGGCGGCCGGAGCACAGCCCAGTCACGCTTGCGTTCGTCCCGCCGGAAGCGGTAAAGAACGCGAAGTGTCTTAAGCCCGTACTTGACGCTCGTCCGGAAGGAGACACTTGAGGCCTCAAGGAAGTAGCGGGTCGGGATGGCGATCTCAACAACTCGGGCGCCACTGGCAGTGAGCTGGGCGAAGATCTCCTGGTCGAACACAAACTCATCATCGTTTCGCAGGAAAGCAATCTTGTTGAGGCAGTCCACTGAGAAGGCTCTGTATCCAGTGTGGTATTCAGAGTAGTCGCGCCGGAAGGCTGTGTTCTCGCACCAAGTTAGAAACTTGTTGCCCACCCACTTCCATCGCGGCATGCCACCAGAGATCGCCCGATCGTCGAGCATCCGTGACCCAATCACGCAATCTGCGCGGCCCTCAGCAATTGGTTGGACCATCTCAGCCAACAGAGAAGGGTCGTACTGGTTGTCAGCGTGGACCATGACGACGACATCAGCACCATCAAGGGCTGCTCGGCTGTAGCAAGTCTTCTGGTTGGCTCCATAGCCCCTGTTCTTCGGATGGCGGAGGACATCAAAGCCCTCATCGAGAGCCACTTGCACCGTGTCGTCCGGGCCATGGTCGTCAACGACAAGACCTCGGTCGGCCTTATCTGCTGGGATCTCCTTGGCTACAAGGGGAAGGGTCTTGGCGGCGTTATATGCCGGAAGGACGACATGAACCTTGAGGTCTCCCCCACGATCCGTCATCAGGGGCTTGCCGGTCACTTGGACGGCAACATTGTGGGCCAGGATGACGACCTCGTCTCCCAATGGAAGCGAGACCATCCGGCGTCCAAGTGGCGACTTTCCGATCGGTCGCAGGATCGAGAACGGGAAGCCACGATCCGCAAGTCCGTTGATCCAGTATGAGAAAGCGAATGTCCTGACAAGATCCTTGTTCTCGCTGATCACGAGCCCCGTAGCGCTGAGAAGCTCAGCCAAGGTCAGGCGTGGCAGGAGGAATGTGTGTGCTGGCACGAAGCCCCACCAGTTGCCACGAGCAAGGCGTGCTAGACGCGCTGATGGGTCCGGTGTGACGATGCAGAGCACTCCTCCTGGAGCCAGCAGGCGCTTGCAGTGATCAATAGCGCTGACTGGGTCGGTCAGATGCTCAATCACATCAGCAAGTACGACAACATCAAATCCTTGTTCGTCCAGAAAGTCTTCGAGGCCTACTTCACGGACATCGAGACCAAGTTCGTCCCGTGCATGGGCCGCGTTGGCTGAGCTGAGCTCAAGACCCATCGTGTCGTAGCCGGCCTTCTTGGCCTGGTCGAGCAGGAGACCATGGCCACAGCCAACATCGAGAAGTCGTCCACCCGGCTTGTACTTAGCAATCATGTCCAGGAGTCTGTCCCCGGTTGCCCGACGCCCAGCCTCCTCGTCCAGATACGACGTGTCGGTCATGTCCCGGTAGAGGTCATGCAGGTCGCCGCCCGCGGGAAGTGATGGCTGAATCACAGTGCCGCAGTCTCTGCACCGGAAGAGATCGCAGTAGATCCGTGACTCGTGATTCGACGGAGCCATGGCTGCCGATCCGGCTACATCGATCGTCCCCGGGTAGGCGAGATCGGCGGTACCGCCGCAGATGCGGCAGTCAGTGGTCTTCGTTGTCTCCTCAGGCATCGAGCCGAAAGAGTAGCCGTCTGAGCGCAACCGCGTGTCACCTGCAGCACAACTCCCCCCGGAGGCCTACCATCGCCTCTGTGAGCAATCCCCCAATCGAGATCTCAGTTGTCATCCCCGCTTACTGCGAAGAGCTCGGAATCGCGGCGACCATCTCAGCCATTCACGACACCTTCGAGGCCGAAGGCTGCGGATTTGAGATCATCGTTGTTGACAACGCGTCTACTGATCAAACCGTTGCCAAAGTTGAGGAGCTGCACCTCCCAACTGTCCGCGTACTGATCAACGAGATCAACCGGGGCAAGGGCATGTCAGTGCGGCGGGGCATGCTTGAGGCCAGCGGAAAGCTGCGCCTTCACTGTGACGCCGACTGCGCCCCGTCTCTCGCAAGTCTGCCGAAGATGCGCGACCTGATCACCGCCGGAGCGGACGTGGTTGTCGGCTCGAGGCTTGGACCCGGAGCCGACATTGGGAAGAAGCAGCCGCTACTTCGACGGATCGCAGGATCGTCATTCCAGACTCTCTGCCGGGTAATCCTCAGGGAACCAACTCGAGACCGATTCTGTGGCTTCAAGCTCTGGACAGGGACCGCCGCCGCCGATGTGTTCAGCAACATCGTGCTCGACGGTTGGACCTTCGACGCCGAGGCCCTCTCCTTGGCGAGGCGTTTGGGTTACGGAGTTGTCGAGACCGGGATCGTCTGGGCCGACCGTGAAGGGTCGCGGCTCTCAATGCTGAAAGTCCTGATCCCAGTTACGCGGGAACTCTTGGTTGCCCGACGCAATGTCAACCGAGTTGCTTCAGGCAGACGCAAAGAAATCGTGGATCGACTCAGCCAGCCAGTCGATCATGCCCCGGCTGAGCCCAGGGTGACACCCAACCCAGACTGAGCCGTCTGTCACAAGGTCGGCGCCTTCTAGGCTTCCGCTCACACGATGCCCAAGCGGAAGATAGGCCGGCTGGCGAGTCATGTTGCCTGCGAGAAGGAGACGTGAGTCGATTTTGCGCTCCTCAAGGAACATCTGCAGCTCCTTCCGCTTCGCCGAGTCTCCATCACGCAGAGTGAACGGGTAACCAAACCACGACGGGTCCGCCCCGGAAATCATCCGCGGAAGTACGAGCACATCCTCCAAATCCCGCATCAGGCCATCCAGATACGCAAAGTTCTCGCGTCTCGCCTCATGGAATCCATCCACTCGCTCCAGCTGAGCCACACCGAGAGCTGCCTGCATGTCGGTGACCTTGAAGTTGAACCCGAGATGGCTGAACACATACTTGTGGTCGTAATCGACGGGCATCTCGCCGTACTGACCATCAAAGCGATGACCACAGGCATTGTTGACGCCAGGTGGGCAGTAACAGTCCCGTCCCCACTCGCGCAGCGAAGCCACTGCTCGAGTCCAGCCCGGGTCTTCGGTGCCGACAGCCCCTCCCTCACCCGTTGTCATGTGATGAGCCGGGTAGAACGAATAGGTGGAGGCCTGTCCAAATGTTCCAACTCGCCTTCCCGCAAACTCGCTGCCGAGCGCGTCGCAGCAATCCTCGATCAGATGCAGGCCGCGGTCCTTACACAGTGCCTCGATTGCAACACCATCAAACGGGTTACCAAGGCAGTGCGCTGCAACGATGGCCCTAGTCTTGGGACCAATAGCAGCCTCGAACATCTCAACCGTGGGATTGAGCGTGTCTACCTCAACATCAATGTAGACCGGTACGAGGCCCTGCTGATAGATCGGGTTGACTGTGGTGGGGAACCCAACCGCAGGCGTAATCACCTCATCCCCAGGCTCGAGGGGTCGCTCAATCAGATGGCTGCGCAATGCACTGATGGCAAGCAGATTGGCCTGTGAACCCGATCCAACAATTACATTGGCGGGCCGCTTGGTGGCTTTGGGTAGATGCGCTCTGAACCGCTCGGCCCATTGACCCTCCGTTAGCCAGGCGTCAAGAACTGCGCTAACAGCGTTCTCGAGCTCGGCCGGTCCAATGACCTTCTCCCCAACGCTGACAGTCGTCTCTCCCGGTACAAAGTCTCGCGGTACGAAACGGGCCTCCGCATATGCGCGGGTGGCATCCAATGCCGCTGCACGTAGGACCTGAAGTTCGTGGCTCTCACTGGAAGTGCTCATGCCGCCGTAATCCTACGGATGAGAGCCGGCGTCCGCTTCAGCGACCGTCAGGCTGTCGCGGGGCGCCAAAGACCCCTCCGGCGGACGGACTGCCGCTCCCGTGGTGCCATGGGCACACCATCAAGAGAGTCCACGGCCTTTGCAAGACCGACAGCGAATGCGCCCTTGGAGAACCGTTCAGCGCTCGCACGGCAGGCCGCTGGATCGAATGAGCCAGGGTCGAAGCTACCGAGCGCGCTCACCATCGTCTCAACGTCGGCGCTAGCGAATAGAGCGCCGCTCTGTCCGGGCATAACGGTTTCTAGTGCTCCACCAGCAGCCAAGGCCAGCACCGGACGACCCGAAGCCTGAGCTTCAACTGAGGCGATGCCGAACTCCTCCGTCGCGCATTGAATCAGCGCTGCGCAGCCGCTCAACCGCTCAGCAACCTCACTGTCAGCGACACGGCCCGTGAACTCGACGGTGTCACCCGCGAGGCTGCGTAGCCGCCGTAGGTCGGGGCCATCGCCCATAACCGTCAAAGGGACCCCCATCTGGCTGCATGCCTGCACAATCACGTCGATTCGCTTGTGCGGCATTAGCTCGGACAGAACAACAAACCGCTCACCTGCGTGACCAGTCCGAAACCGTCCAACATCGACGGGTGGGTGCAGAACGGACGAGGAGCGGCCAAACGAACGGGCTAGCCGTTCTCTGGTGATCTCACCATTGGCCACATAGACGTCAACCTCACGTGCAACCGCGCGATCCCAACTCCGCCAACGACCCAGGATCCGCTCAAGGGCTTTGCGCACAGGAAGTGGCCTACCGCGCGTTGCGTCCAAACGCTGGTCCCATGCGTAGCGAAATGGGTTGTGCGAGTAGCAGACATGCCGCTGGCCCTCGTGGGCGATCACCCCGTGGGACCAAGCTGAAGATGAGGAGATGATCAAGTCAAATTCACTCATGTCTAGTGACTCAACCGCCCTCGGATAGAACGGGAGCAGACCCCTGAAGTTTGAGGAGCTCGGGCGAAGATTCTGTAGATATGAGGTAGTTACACCCCGCGCCGAAAACCGACCCTCTGTTCCATCTTCGTTATAGACCGGGCTGTATACGGTCGCGTCTGGGAATAGATCACACAGCGCAAGGAACACTCTCTCTCCGCCCCTCAGGCTCAGCAGAAAGTCGTGAACAAGCGCCACCCGTCCGTGTTTCCTTAATCCGCTTGTGTCGCCCACACCCACCCCATTTTGTCTGGCTCCTCAGAGCTGGAACGGTACAGCGCACCGGTACTGCCTACTTGGAAATGGAAAGATTTGGCAAACATGTGGCACATATCCGCTTGTCGGCTGTAATACTCGGCCCCATGAAAAGACTCGTACTTGTGGCCGCTGCCACCGCCATCGCAATGACCGCCTTCCCAGCAGTGGGCTCGGCGACGACACTCAAGAGGACGGTCGCACAAGGATTCCTTGGTGTGGACATGGACCCATGGGATAGCGGCGACATGAGGGAGGCCAATATCTCCACCCAGCTTGACCGCGCAGCTGCCGCAGGCGTGGAAAGCATCCGATTCCCGCTCTACTGGTTCAAGATCCAGAAGTACTCCTCGATGGCACGGGTGCCGAGCAGCGAATCAGCTAACTACATTGCAGACCCGAACGACGCGGCCGCCGCTCCTTACCGCTGGACCGAGCTGGACTACTTCATCGGAGAAGCCGCCAAGCGCGGCATTCGCGTAATGCCTTCGATCATGGGTGCCCCACTCTGGGCTGATGACGAGGCTTACACCTACGACCCAACCGGCACACACGGGAGTGCATCGAGCCCACTGAGGATGAACATCCCCAACAACTTTGATCAGTACGGGGCATTCGTCGCAACCCTGGCTCGCCGCTACGGCTCGAGTGGCTCATTCTGGACGGGAAATCCAAGCATTACCAAGATCCCCGTTCTGAGTTGGCAGATCTGGAACGAGCCGGACTTCTCCTATTACTGGCCTCAGCATGCAGACCAGTGTGTCTCGACGAAGAACAAGACGCCGCATATCTGCCCCGCCGACTCGCGCACGCATAAGGAGCTGTCAGCGACACTCCTCAAGAAGGCAGGTGAGGTCAAGCAGTACTGGGCCCCAACGTTCGTCTCACTCCTCAGGGCAACACGCCCCAAGGTGAAAGCCGTTGACCCTGCAGCCAAGATTGTCCTCGCCAGCCTCACAAACGCGGGCTGGATTGACCTAAACTTTGTTTATCTGGCCGGCGGTAAGGGACTCTTTGACGCCATGGGCGCCAACATCTTTGTCGCAACCGCAAACACCGCCAAGGCCGTCAGCTACTACCGCGCTGCACTCAAGACGGCGAAGGACCCGAACCTTCCAATGATCGTGACCGAGTTTTCGTGGTCGTCAGCGATCACAAACATGCCAATCAGCTCAGCATTCTGCCCCCATGCGGTGGCGCTGCCAGCAGACCCAACCCAGTGCAAGATGAAGACAATCGTGACCGACGAAGCGGGACAGTCGAAGAACCTTGGGACGGCGGTTGATTCTTACGCGAAGATGATCAGCAGCGGCCACATTATTGGCCTCTACTGGTACTCGTGGGCCTCCAAGAACAGTGGCACCGACAGCATCTGGGACTACTCAGGTCTGAACAGCGTCACTGGCTCCACAGTTACGGCCAAGCCTGCCCTTGCAACATTCACATCTCGGGCAATGAAGCTCGAAGGCTGCAAGACCAAGCGCGTCGCAACCGCCTGCGCCACCAAGTAAAAGTCTCGTAAATCAGCGCGAAGGAGCGCAACCTTCAGACCGCTTAGTGGTTCGAAGGGTATGAGCAGCCATGCCCGTACGAGCCTACTTGCCCTTATCGCGGTTACTTCGATCGCCTTGGGCTCCACTCCAGGCTTGGCCTCTGCTGCTCCTCGGAAAGTGCCACAGGGATTCTTTGGGGTCGACATGGACCCTTGGCAGTTCAGCCGAATGGGCTCAACTGTCGACGCCGAAATGACGGCGGCTGCAGCCAGCGGTGTTGAGAGCGTGAGGATCCCCCTCTACTGGTTCGACATCCAGCCGTACGCGACATGGGCTCAGATCCCCTGGGCGCTGCGCGGGCGCTACACGGCTAGCCCCGATGGGGGTGCGCCGTACAACTGGACTGCGGCGGATGCCTTCATGACCGCTGCAGCAAGAACGGGAATCAGGGTGCTACCGATCGTGCTCGGCGCTCCCCGCTGGGCTGCTGATGCAAAGGACAACCGGAGCATCCCCGTTCCAGCGTCACCCGCAAGGTACGCGGAGTTCTGCGCAGCCGCCGCAGGCCGATACGGAACGGGAGGCAGCTTCTGGGCTAGCCACCCAGACCTGACCCCCACCCCTGTGACCACATGGCAAATCTGGAACGAGCCTGACCTTGACCGCTTCTGGCCTCAACACAAGGGCGAGACCCAGACAGTGATTGTGTCCGGCCGAACCAAGCGTTTAAAGGGTCTGGGGTTCGCACCAAGCTACGTCGCGCTCCTAAGGGCGTCTAGGGCAAGTATCAAGGCCACTGACAGCAACGCACGCGTCATGCTCGCCAGTATGACCAACCTCGCATGGTCATCCCTCAAGCTGCTCTACGCGAGCGGGGCGCACGGAAGCTTCGACGAAGTGGGAGCCAACGTTTTCAGCAAGACCGCACCCAACATTGTGTCTGCGGTGAAGACAATCCGGGCAACGATGGCTTCCAATCACGATTCCACCCTGCCCTACTCCGTAACCGAATACTCGTGGTCTTCAGCTAGCGGGACTATTGGCCCCACCTCACACATGGGTTGGCTTGTCTCGACCCCAGCCGTCCAGGCCAAGAACGCGGGCCTCGCCATAGACCAGTTCCTCCTTCGCAGGGTCTCTCTCAAGCTAAGGGCAACCTACTGGTACACATGGGGAAGCTCAGACTCTGGAGCCGCCAGTGTGTGGGACTACGCGGGAATGCGCCGCCTCCAGCCAGACGCAATCCTGAGTAAGCCCGTGCTTGCAACCTTCGCTAAGAAGGCGTTGGCAGCGGAGGGTTGCCGCACCAAGACTGTTGCAACAGCCTGCGCAAGTTAACTAGCTCAGACGGAACCGAGCACCGCGTCGACCGCTAGGGCCGTCGCTTGCCAGGTCAGACCCTCAACCCTTTGAGACCCAAGCCGGACTAGGTCAGCGCGGACATTCGGGTCAAACGCAGCAGACATCACCGCTGCAGTCATCTCGTCAGCTGAGCTCGGATCCACAAGAAGCGCTGCCCCACCCGCTGCTTCAACGAGCGCAGTCATGTTGGAGCAGACCACTGGGGTCCCGCAAGCCATCGCCTCACAGACCGGCAGTCCGAACCCCTCGTAGATGGAAGGAAGCACCATCACCCGGGCGCCCGCATAGAGGGCTGCAAGGTCCCCGGCCGGAACTGGCCCCAGATCCCGAACAAGTGATGAGCGTGTCTCCGCCGCAAGCTGCGGGCGACCACCACCGACCGCAACAAGATCTAACCCCTCCTCTGCCATGGCGATCGCAACAGGGTCTAGAGCCCCAAGGTTCTTGCGCTTGACATGACTCCCAACCGTCAGCACATAAGGCCGCTCAGCTAACCCGTGCCTCTCCAGGATCACTCGGTCGGCAGGACCTCCAGCTCCATGATTGAACAGCTCATCCGGAACGCCGGGAGGCACCACAACGATCTTGTCCGGGTCCGCCTGACATAGCTCGATCAGTTCGGTGCGGCTGAACTCACTTGGGACAATCACCTTGACCGCCTTGGAAACCAGTCGCGGAAGCAGAAAGCTCTGCCAAGCGGTGTAAAGGCGGGAGAAGTCATCCGGGAACCGCAGCGGAGCAGCGTCGTGAATAATCACGACATTGCGCCGGGAAACAAGCGGTGCCAAGTTGGCAGGGCTCAGGATCAAACCCGTGTGCCGTCGCCAAGCTAGAGCGGGCAGAAACCCCTGCTCCCATAGGTGACCAAGGCGATGCGCGAACATGGCCGGCGGGGCTGCAACCCGGTAAGCGGACGGGCTGATTTGCGGGAGCCTTACCGACAATTCACGCGCCCAGCGCTCGACGCCCCCGGTCTCGGGTCGCATCGCCGCTCTGGCATTGATCAGTGTGACTCTCTCCACCCCCGTCGAGGCTAACGGTAGCCTCGGGTATGACGGCTTATGAATGAACAGCAACCAATCCTGATCCACGCATACTCCGGACCACTAGGCGGCTCCGAGCGAATCCTCCTCGATCTCCTGCGCCGAATGGACCGCCCAGCCGTACTCGCTTGCCCACCCGGACTCCTCGCCGACAGCGCTGAAGGGGACGGAGTGACCGTCTTCAGAGTCAAGGAGCGCCCATTACAGGCGCGTGGCGCCCTAAGCGCGGCTACCGCACTAAGCGACCTACTCGGTCATGGTCGCGAGATCAGGAAGCTATCTAGGGATCTAAACCCAGCCCTGATCGTCTCTTGGGGTATGCGCTCGGCGATGGCATCGACTCTCACCCTGAAACGGCCTGGCTGCCCTCTAGTTGCAGAACATGTGGACCTTCTACCCCCTGGACCTCAAGGTCATGCCGCCCGCCGCGCGCTACTGCGTTGCGACCGGGTGATTTGTCTGTCATATGCAATTGCCGAGGACCTTGAGTCCGCGTGGCATGCGAGTGGGCGCATCTCAGTGGTGCATCCGGGGGTTGAACTTCAGGAGAACGCTGAGGCGCGGAGGTCTGAGATGCCAACAGCCCTGATGTTGGCAGCGATCGAGCCTTGGAAAGGGCAGCACACTGCGCTGGAAGCAGTCGCCAAGACTCCAGGCGTGAGGCTCGTGTTGGCCGGCTCCCCAATTGGCGGAGGCGAAACCGAATACCTCAGGGAGCTCAAACGCCGCGCCTCCCTTCCGGACCTAGCCGGGAGGGTTGATTTCCCTGGCTGGATAGATGGGGCAGGCGCCCTAGCTGACGCAACAGTCCTAGTCCACACAGCCCCATCCGAACCGTTTGGACGCGCACTGATTGACGCAATGGCAGCTGGGCGACCGGTAATTGCGTTCAACGCCGCCGGGCCGAGAGAGATCGTCACTCCAGACTGCGGACGCCTAGTTCCCGCAGACAACCCTGCTGATCTAGCCGCAGCACTCTCAGAAATTTGCGCGGACCCCACGCTCGCCGGAGCCATGGGTGCGGCCGGGCGGCGCCGCGTGGCGGCTGACTTTGACGCGGTCCATCAAGCCGCAAAGTGGCAGCGTGCAGCACTCTCACTGGCCCCCCTTCCAGCCGGGTCCAAACATGTTGGTCCCAGCGCCCTAGACGGACACCAAGCAGCGGCCGAGCATGCGGGTCCGGGCTCAAAGATTTCGATTGTGACGGTCATCCACAACAGCGCACCAGACCTCTCAAGGCTTCTCTCAAGCATCGCCCGCCATCTCCCAGCTGCCGAGGTCATCGTCGTAGATTCCGGATCCACCGATGGAGGAAGTTCCATCGCGGCCACCTGGCCCGGTGACGCAACCCTGCTCATGCTCGATGGGAACAGGGGCTACGGAGCCGGCTGCGTGACTGGGATGAGCTCTGCCACTCGGCCGATCACCGCGCTGGTAAACCCCGACGTGGAGCTGGTTGATGCATCCCTCGCGGTTCTGGCCGCAGACCTCCTTTCGCCAAGCAGACCGGACAGGTTGCTCTCCCCACTTCTAATTCACCCTGATGGGCGGAGACAGGATGCGGTTCACCCCCTTCCAGGCACACCCCGGGAGTTTCTGCGAGCACTGATTCCAGCCCAAGCGCTCCCCGGCAGACTCTCCACGGTTGCTGAGCCACACCGCTCCAACCGCTCCATTCGCGTCGGTTGGGCCGTCGGAGCCTGCCTAGTCGCCCGGACTGAAACCCTGCGGGCACTGGGGCCCTTCAACCCTGATGTGCACCTATACGCGGAAGACCTAGACCTGTGCCTCCGGGCAGCCGAAAGGGGTATCGAGACTTGGTATCACCCAGAAGCAAGAGTGATCCACCGTGAGGCGCACTCCACACGGCAAGTCTTTGATGGTGAGCCATCACGCCTTCTGGCTGAAAGGCGGCGGCAAGTGGTTGGGGAGCGCCTCGGCCGATTTGCGCAGCAGCGCGATGACGCAGTTCAGTGGATAACACTTTGCGACCGAATTCTCTTCAAGGAAATCCTCCGTCGAGATACCGCTAAGGAACGTTCGCGACTTTCAGGCCTCCGAGAGGCTAGAAGGGCCTAATGCCTTCCGGCTCGAGCGCGCCAGACCACTCAATCTCACCCCTCACAGCGGCAACGACGCCAGGCGTGACCGTTGTTATCCCCAACTGGAACGGGATGCAGTGGCTTGATGGCGTCTTGGGGTCGATTGCCAAGCAGGACATGGCCCCACTCGAAACGATCGTCGTAGACAACGGCAGCACCGACGGATCAGTTGAACACCTCAAAACCCAGTGGCCTGCCGTCGAGGTCATTCACTGGGATTCAAACCGCGGATTCGCCGCCGCAGCGAACGCCGGTTTCCACCATGCAAGCGGTGACCTTGTCGCCTTGATCAACACCGACATCGTCCTCGAGCCGGACTGGCTCCGCCGCGCGTCTGTGGCACTGAGATCGCGCACTGACGCGGCCAGTGTCGCGACCAAGATGCTCGACATGGGCGACCGGACGCTGATTTACGACACGGGCGACTTTCTCCGGCGTGATGGCGCCTGCGAACAGCGTGGCCGATTCCATATGGACACAGGCTCCTATGACACCCCAGGGGAAGTATGGAGCGCGTGCGCTGGAGCTGCCATCTACCGACGGCAGCCTGTGCTTGAACTCGGCGGGTTTGACGAACGCTTCTTCACCTACCTTGAGGATGTCGAGCTGGGCTTGAGGCTTCGACTGGCTGGCTGGACCTGTATCTACGAGCCCTGCGTGGCTCTTCACGCCGGCGGCGGCTCCGAGGCGGCACTCTCCGGCGGTGCCGCGAAGTGGGTGGAGCGGAACACCATCCTGATAGTTGCAAGGCATTTTCCACTGTCCTGGTTGGGTCCAGTTGTGTACCGCCAGACAGCATGGAAGCTCGCTGCTATCCGCTCCGGCACGCTGACCTCTTACGCGAAGGGGTTCTTCACTGGGTGCCGCCTCATAGGCTCAATGCTGAGATCGAGGCAGCTTGCAGGCCCGACCAAGTTGACAGTTCAAGAAGCTATTCCTTGGCGTCCGTGGCACGGACCCAAAGCTGGCGGGCACAGAGACTCAACCCACTAGGCAGACGGGCTGGCCGAACGCTGCCTTTCCGCCTCCCTCAACAGGGCGGGTATCTGAGCAATGTCGTCCCGGAGCAGGCTCCGAGTTTGAGTTGACCGAAGCGCGGCAGCCGGATGGAAGAGTGGTAAGACCAGCGCGGCGTGCCCAAATACCTCACGTTCCTCTGGAACTCCGTGGACGGAGCTAATCCCTGCTCGGTCACCGCGGACCAGCCTCAGGGCAAAGTTGCCCAGAGTGCAGATCAGGAGGGGAGCAATCAGTTGGACCTGCGCCTCCAACCAGCCAGAACAGGCGCTGATCTCGTCCCTTTTGGGGTCCCTGTTGTCTGGCGGTCGGCACTTGATAACACTCGTGATGAACACCTCCTCCTCGGCAACACCGGCATCGGCAAGGAGGGACCTGAGCAACACGCCGGACCTTCCCACGAATGGAAGGCCCTGTTCATCCTCAAGTCGGCCGGGTGCCTCCCCTATGAAGAACACGTTGGCATCAGCTCTGCCCTCTCCGAACACAACATGACCCCTACTCTCGGCGAGTTCACAACGCTGGCAGCCTTGGGCCTCCATTCGGATTACCTCCAGCTCAGCAATTCCACGCGAATTGGACACGGGCTGAGATTAGCCTCATATCTGCGTGTGATGTGCCGAGCTGCGCGGATCCCGCGCGCTAGGCGTTACAGTTCAGGGACAGCCTCGGGAGCAGGCACGGGCAACCGGCAGGACTCCCGCAGTGAGGCCCCAAGAACACAAAGCAAGTCGACCGGTATCTCCAATGAGAGAACTGGATCGGGATCAACCGACATACACCGCGTCCGCTCCGACGCTCGCAAGCCCCTCAGTTGGGGAGCACACCTTGCGGTCTGAGCGGCTCGATCTCGGGATTGTGGGGGCCGGCAGGTTGGGGACCGCCCTTGCCGTGGCGCTCGAGAAGCAGGGACACCGAATTTCGGGTCCTCACGGACGAGGCGAGCAACCCCCAATAGATGCCGACCTCATCTTCATCTGCGTGTCCGATGATGAAATAGCGGACGTTGCATCGGCACTGCCTTCTGATCAAGTCGTCGCTCACTGCAGTGGAGCCCGGGGCCTTGAGCTACTGATGGGGCGACCTGGCTTCTGTCTCCATCCTTTGATGACCGTCACCTCGGACGCGGAGGCCGCAACCTTCAGGGGAGCCTTTGCGGCTATCGATGCCTCATCGGCAGAGCATCTCCGCTTGGCAGAGGGCATCTGCGCCGACCTGCAGATGACCCCACTGCGGATTGATTCTGACGACCGTGCGACCTATCACGCGGCAGCGACCGTTGCCTCCAATTTCCTCGTCACAATCGAAGCTGCTGCCGAGCAAATCGCCGCGGCCGCCGGCGTCCCGCGCGAGGCCCTAGTCCCCCTCGCCCAGGCGACGCTGAATAACTGGGCTGCAAACGGACCCGAGAACGCCCTGACTGGTCCTATCGCCCGTGGAGACACCGGTACGGTTGCGGCGCAACGAGCCGCCATAGCGGAGGCAACACCAGATCTTCTTCCACTCTTTGATGCACTCTGCGAGGCGACAGCTCAGCTGGCAACAGCGAAGGGAGCTAAGGCGTGATTACCTGCCGCTCAAACAGCGAACTTCGCACCGCACTGGAAGCTCTCTCCTCTGCGGGCAGTATGAAGGAGAGTTCGACCAAGACCAAGGTCGGCTTCATACCCACCATGGGTTCGTTGCACGAAGGGCACCTGAGCCTTATCTCCCAGGCGGTGGCCGACTCTTCGATCACTGTTGCGAGCATCTTCGTCAATCCAACCCAGTTTGGGCCAGGGGAAGACTTCGACGCTTACCCACGTAATCAGCGCCGTGACCTTCGTCTACTGCAGGGAACCGGTGTGGACATAGCGTTCCTCCCCAGTGTGCAGGACATCTATCCAGCGGCTTGCTCGACCCCCATTCTGGCCGCCCCCTCCCTCTCCAGCTGCCTATGCGGAGACACCCGACCCGGTTCTCATTTTGACGGGGTTGCGACCGTCGTAGACCGCCTCTTCCGGATCGTCGCTCCAAGCACCGCCTGGTTCGGCGAGAAGGATTGGCAGCAGCTTCAGGTAATTCGTGAGATGGCATCGACCCTCCATCCCGCCCTCGAGATCAAATCCGGATTGACCGTTAGGGAACCCGATGGACTGGCAATGTCAAGCCGGAATGCCTACCTAACTCCCACTCAACGGTTCCAGGCCCGAGCCGTTCCCGTTGCGATGCAGGCAGTCCGACAGCTGACCCCTACGCTCGGAATCTCGGCTGCGCTGGAAGCTGGTCGCTCAGTGCTCTTGGATGCCGGCCTTGCCTGCGAGTACTTGGAAGTGAGGTCCGCTGAAACCCTCACCTCCTACCCCCACGGTGCCAGCGCAACGCCCCAGTCCCTAGACGGCCTGAGGCTGTTTGTGGCCGCCAGAGTCGGGGATGTTCGACTGATTGACAACGCCGCGCTGACCTACGCCCACCTGACCGAGACAGCACCAGCTGCTGGGTCGAGCCAATCCGCTCTTGCGGCCTAATCCAGTTTAGAAAGGAGCACGCCAACAATGTCAAGCCTTCCAAGTCGCCCTCAGGATGCAGCTAACGCCGCTGACAGACCAGCCGTGAGCTTCGCTGACCTCAATGAGATGGCACGCTCAGGAGAGCCGATCGTGATGGTCACCGCCTATGACCACCCGTCCGCTTCGGTCGCACAGGACGCCGGCGTGGACATAATTCTGGTTGGAGACAGCGCAGCAATGGTCGTTCTAGGTCATGACTCAACACTCCCAATCACGATGGACGAAATGGTCATGCTCTCTTCAGCAGTTAGGCGAGGCGCTCATACCCCACTGATCGTCGGCGACATGCCCTTCGGCTCCTACGAGGCAAGTGACGCGTTGGCAGTCAAGAACGCCCAGCGGTTCATCAAGGAAGCTGGCTGCGATGCAGTCAAGCTAGAAGGTGGTGGCACTAGCGCCCAGCGGGCAAGAGCCATTGCTGCCGCGGGTGTCCCAGTGATGGGCCACATTGGGCTCACACCCCAGACCGCAGCTGCACTTGGGGGCTACAAGGCTCAGGGCCGAACAGCAGGAGCAGCCGCCAGCGTTCTGGAAGATGCGATGCGCCTTCAGGATGCCGGCTGCTTCTCAATTGTGATCGAGTGTGTCCCCAGCGCAGTCACGGAAGTGATCGTTGAGCAGCTCTCAATCCCAACGATCGGAATTGGTGCCGGTCCTTCAACAGCTGGTCAGGTGCTCGTGTACCACGACCTGCTCGGACTGAGGGAGGGCCGCACTGCGAAGTTCGTCAAGCCCTACGCAACACTCCGCGATTCGGCGATCAGAGCGGTCACGACCTACGCCAGTGAAGTGCGCTCCGGTGAGTACCCCGGACCAGAGCATGGTTACTCAATTGAGCCGGCCGAGCTGAACTCTCTTCGCCAATCGTTGGGCCAAACGAAGGCGCCTGGGCGAGTTCAGTAAGCGGCCGTTACGCCGAGGGCGCGGCTGACATGCAACTGACCGCCGGCGAGCTCATCGAGCCTTGCGATCCGCTCTTCAAGCGGTGGATGAGTACTAAACATGCTCGAGGCCTTGCCGTTTCCCCCAAGCGGGGCAACGATGCACAGGTGCGCGGTAGCGGTTGACCCAGTCCGAGCTGGGACAGTGCTGCCGCCGAGCTTACGCAGTGCACTGGCAAGACCCTGCGGGTACTTTGTAAATTCGGCCGCTGAGGCATCCGCAAGGAACTCTCTGCGACGGCTGATGCTCATCTGAATCATCATCGCTGCGATTGGCGCCAAGATGACGATAAGGATGCTGATCACAACTCCCACGATTCCCAAGTCACCTTCCTCATCGGAGCTTCCGCCCCAGAAGATCATGTAGGAAACAAACTCCGCAATCAGGGCGATACCACCAGCAAGGACAGCCGCGTAGGTCATCAGCTTCACGTCCAGATTGCGGACGTGCCCCATCTCATGGGCAATCACACCCTCCAACTCCTCTTTGTCAAGCAGTTCGAGCAGGCCCTGATTGACACACACAACCGCCTGCTTCGGGTCCTTGCCCGCTGCAAAGGCGTTGGGAGCAGGATCCGGTGAGACATAGACTCGCGGCATTGGCTGGCCAGATGCGATCGCCATCACTTCGACGGCATCCCAAACTGGTGGGCACTCCTCGCGGCTCTTGATCTGCTTGGCGCGCGCAACTGTGACGGCCAGATCGTCGCCCATTGTCAGCGTCACAAGGACGATGACAATTGCCACACAGCAAAACACGACAAATGCTCCGGGGCCAAAACGGAGTGAGACGGCAAAGCCGAGGGCCCCATAGACCGCAAAGAAGAGCACGAAAAGCATCCGGCTCCTAAGCCGGTTGCTCTTGATCTGCTCATCAAGCGGTGGTAGGTCTACCCCGAGTCCCATCAGCTAACTCCTCAGTTGAAGGAAACGCTAGGAACTGCTGACTCAGCTGGATTATCGAGTTCAAAGAACTCGCGCTCCGTGACCTTTGCAATGGGAGCAATCCACTTGCTTGGGATTGTCTGGCACGCGGTGTTGAGTGCCTTGACTGTTGTGTTGTAGAACCGACGCGCGGCAGAGAGGCGGTCTTCTGTTGCCGTGAGCTCTCCCTGCAGCTGCAGGAAGTTCTGGTTTGCCTTCAGGTCTGGGTATGCCTCAGCAACAGCGAAAAGCTTCCCGAGTGCCTGGGTGAGCGCCCCTTCTGCTTGCCCCTGAGCGGCTGGCCCTTGCGCATTGACTGCGCTGGTACGGGCAGCAGTTACCTCTTCAAAGGTTCCTCTCTCGTGGGCTGCATATCCCTTGACGGACTCTACGAGGTTGGGGATTAGGTCGTGACGACGCTTCAGCTGCACATCAATCTCGGACTCGCCTTCCTCAGCTGCAACACGGAGGCTGACAAGGCGGTTGTAGGTGCTGAAAAAGAAGATGCCAACTACGACGGCGATGACTACAAGAACGATTACTGCGGTCACGATCTCTCCAATGCTCGGTGGACTGTGTGTTCACTATGGCACACGCCAAACCAACTTCCAAGCGGATTTGCCCAGCCGACCTTCAGTCTTTGGGAACAGTCCCAATTACCTTTGCCGGGGACCCCGCTGCGATGGAGAACGGCGGGAGGTCGCTGGTGACGACACTGTTGGCGCCAACAACGCAACGCTCTCCTACGGTGACTCCAGATGTGATGACGACATTGGCTCCAAGCCAGCAGTCTCTTCCGATGGTGGTCGGTCCCTTGCTGGCGAATCCTTGGAGCGTCATCGGCTGGGTTGGATCGTCAAACCGATGGTTCGCGTCAGTGATCACCGACCCGTTGGCAATCATGGTGTTGGCCCCGATCTCGACCAGGTCCACTGCGGCAATCAGGACGTTGATGTTGATCAGAACCCCATCACCAATAACAATTCGGCCCGTCTCACCACCGGTCAGCCATACAAGCGGTTCGAAGAGAACACCTGTCCCAAGCGTCAGTCTCCCCTCTCTCAGAAGCTCAAGCGGCTCCCCGTGGAGCGGCATCCGTGCAAACGCACCAGCTCGGGCGAGATGACGGTGAAGTGCCAGGCGACGCCAGGGCAGCATGTCCCGGTGATACCAAGCCCACTTAGACCGCCAGAGCTTCCAGCCCATGGGTACGTTTTGATCTTCTCTGCTACTCATGTCAGCCCGCAGGGGCCTTCGGCTTAGCCTTCTTCTTGACCCTGGCTACCGGCTTCTTTCCTGGCAGAGCCGCCTTTGCTCCCGGAGCAGCAAGGGCATCCTTAAGGAAGCCACCGGTATAGCTAGCCGCCACTCCGGCGACAGTCTCCGGGGTCCCCGTTGCGACGATCTCACCACCTCCCTCACCGCCCTGCGGACCAAGGTCCAACAGCCAGTCAGCCGCTCGGATCACGTCTAGGTTGTGCTCGATCACGACAACACTGTTTCCGCTGTCCACTAGCCGTTGGAGCACCTCAAGCAAACGCTCGATGTCAGCGAAGTGAAGCCCCGTGGTTGGCTCATCCAAGACATACAGAGTGCTTCCTGTTGCAATCTTGGACAGCTCGGCCGCAAGCTTGATGCGTTGAGCTTCTCCACCTGAAAGCGTCGTAGCTGGCTGACCAAGCCGCATGTAGTCAAGACCCACATCACAGAGCGCCTGGACTCGGCGTCGGATCTTGGGTATGGCCTCGAAGAAATCAAGTGCGTCCTCACAGCTCATCGCAAGGACGTCGGCGATCGTCTTCCCCTTGTACCGAACCTCAAGGGTCTCCCGGTTGTAGCGCTTGCCATCACACTGCTCGCACGGGACATAGACATCAGGGAGGAAGTGCATTTCGATCTTCAGCTGCCCATCCCCCCGACAAACCTCGCAGCGACCACCCTTGACATTGAAGGAGAACCGTCCGGGCTTATAGCCACGGGCAAGCGCGTCCGGAGTGCGGGAGTAGAGGTCGCGAATCTGGTCAAAGAGCCCGATGTAGGTAGCTGGGTTGGATCGTGGCGTCCGTCCGATTGGGGACTGGTCCACTGCGATCACCTTGTCGAGCTGCTCGAGCCCGACGATGCCCGCGTGGCGACCCGGCCGCTGCTTGGCGCGCTGAAGCTGCGCGGCCGCGCTCCTCAACAGAATGTCGTTGACCAGAGTGCTCTTACCGGACCCGCTCACACCAGTGACACAAGTCATAACCCCAAGGGGCACCTTGACCGTCACATCCTTGAGGTTGTGCTCAACGGCCCCCTTGATGGTGAGATTCCCCTTGGCCTTGCGGCGCTTGGCCGGATAGGGAATCTGTTTGGCCCCACTCAGGTACTGACCGGTCAGTGAATCCTTCACCCGGCAGATTTGCGCAGCCGTGCCCTCCGCAACGATGTGGCCCCCATGTTCTCCCGCACCGGGTCCCATGTCAATGACATGGTCGGCGGCTCGCATGGTTCCCTCGTCGTGCTCAACCACTAGGACCGTGTTGCCAATATCCCTGAGGCGCTCAAGTGTTCCAATCAAGCGCTCGTTGTCCCGCTGATGAAGACCAATTGATGGCTCATCGAGCACATAAAGAACCCCAACTAGCGCTGAACCAATCTGGGTTGCGAGCCGGATTCTCTGAGCCTCTCCGCCAGAGAGAGTTCCCGCGCCCCGGTCCAGAGACAAGTAGCCGACTCCGACATCGTCGAGGAAGCGCAAGCGCTCCTCAATCTCCTTCAGGATCAACCTGGCGATTCGACGGTCCTGATCTGACAACTCGATGGCGCGTACCCAGGCGAGCGCGCGTGAGGCCGAGAGGTGCGTGAACGCGTCCAGGCTTCGGTCCGCAACGGTCACGGCGCGTGATTCGGGGCGCAGTCTCGCTCCGTCACACGCTGGGCAGTCCACGAGGCTCATGTACTCCTCGATGCGGTCCTTGACCATGTCGGAATCGCTCTCGGTGTGGCGCCGCTTGAGCTGCGGGACCAGCCCCTCAAACTTTGTCGTGTACCTGCGTCGCCGCCCGTAGCGGTTCTTGTAGGCGACATCCATCTTCTCTCCATCTGTTCCCCAGAGGAACACATCCCTTTGCTCATCCGTGAGCTTGTTCCAGGGAACATCGAGCGGAACCTCGTACTTCTCGGCAAGCCCGGTTGTGAGCTGGGCGTAGTAGTCGGCCGCGCTGGCAGCCCAAGGAGCCAGGGCGCCCTCAGCTATCGAAAGGGAGGGGTTAGGAACGATCAGATCAGGGTCAACCTCAAGTTGAGCACCAAGTCCCGTGCAGCGCGGACATGCCCCGTGTGGACTGTTGAACGAGAAAACACGTGGCTCCATCTCCGCAATACCCGGCCCGTGCTCGGTGCAAGCGAACCGCTCGCTGTAGAGCGTCACCTCACCCGTCTGTGCATCCTCGATCTCAACGAGTCCCTCCGCCAGCGAGGCAGCCGTCTCAAGTGAGTCAGACAGGCGGCGGCGAATGTCATCGCGCATCGTGAGCCTGTCAACCACAACGCTGATGTCGTGCTTGAGCTTCTTGTCGAGCGCAATCTCCTCATCGAGCCGGAGGACTTTCCCGTCAACCTTCACACGCGAGAACCCCTCTCCCCGGAGTTCATCAAGCACATTCTGGTGCTCCCCTTTGCGGCTTCGGACAACAGGGGCCATGACCATGAACTTCGTTTCGGCAGGCAGCTCAAGCACCTGATCGACAATCTGTTCCACCGACTGACCTGTGATTGGCTTCCCGCAGACATGGCAGTGAGGCTTCCCGATGCGAGCCCACAGAAGCCGCAGGTAGTCGTAGATCTCCGTCACGGTGCCAACTGTCGACCGAGGGTTTCTGGAAGTCGTCTTCTGATCAATTGAGATCGCTGGCGAAAGCCCCTCGATGGAGTCAACATCGGGCTTGTCCATTTGCCCTAAGAACTGACGTGCATATGCGGAAAGGCTCTCTACATAACGTCGCTGCCCCTCGGCGTAGATCGTGTCAAAGGCAAGCGAGCTCTTTCCCGACCCCGACAGCCCAGTGATGACGACTAGCGCGTCCCGCGGAAGCTCAACATCAACATTGCGCAGGTTGTGTTCCCGCGCACCACGAATGATGATCTTGTCCTGATGGGCCATGGCAGCCAGCCTAGCGCTGCCCGAGGGTGCGCCGCGGCTGGGCTTTGGCTACGGCTGAGGTGGGTAAAAGCGGTCGAGCAGGCTTGAAATCTCAGCGTTTGGGTACTTCGCTGAAAGCTCTGCATCAACCTCATCCCGGCTGCGACCGCTGGTGGCAGCGTCGAGGGCAACCAGCCGCATTGCTGCCTCATCAGCATCAGCCGGCGGCCCGAGAGGCTCAAGTGGCTTCACCGCTTCGACTGGGGTCAGTGGACCTGAATCAGATGCCACACCAGCCTCGAGCTCCTCAGCATGCCGAATAAGCCCATTTGCAGCCTCTCTAAGCGCCTGGGCGGCCTTGGTGGCGGGATTATTCGCTGAACTCATTCTGTGGAGCCTAGCCCTGTTTACGTAAGGCTGCACCCAATGTGGGGTTTGCGCGCCTCACGCAGACCTGCCGAGAGCCTGGGCGATGTCCAATCGCCGCTTGAGTGAACGGATCTCGTCGCGGAGCTTGGTTGCCAACTCAAAACGAAGTTCCTCCGCCGCAGTGAGCATCTCCTCCTCCATCTCAATAATCGCGTGCTCAATCTCTGCCGCGCTCATGCCCTCGGCATCCACCTGACGCTTCCGACTGATCGGAACCTTCGACTCGCCTTGGAGGAACTCCCCGATGTCACTGATGCCCTTTGTGATCGTCCACGGCTCAATCCCATGTTCCTCGTTGTACGCAACCTGGATCGCACGCCGTCGATCCGTCTCCCCTATTGCCCGGATCATTGAGTCCGTCTCACGGTCGGCGTACATCACAACCTTCCCGTCGATGTTTCTTGCGGCCCGGCCAATTGTCTGAATGAGTGCCGTGTCCCCCCTCAAGAAGCCCTCCTTATCCGCATCGAGGATGGCCACCAGCGCAACCTCCGGCAGGTCCAGCCCCTCTCTCAGAAGATTGACCCCGATAAGGACATCAAACTCGCCAAGTCTGAGCTCCCGGATGATCTGAATCCTCTCGAGGGTCTCAATGTCGCTGTGTAGATAGCGGACCTTCATACCGGCCTCCAACAGGTACTCGCTCAAGTCCTCCGCCATCTTCTTTGTCAGGGTCGTAACCAAGGCACGCTGATCGCGGGCAATAACAGCCTTCATCTCTCCAATCAGGTCGTCCACCTGGTTGGTTGTCGGTCGAACGCTGATTGGCGGATCGATAATCCCCGTTGGGCGAACGATCTGCTCAACAACAGAGCCACCACAGCCCTTCTCGAACTTCCCGGGGGTAGCGGACACAAAGACAAGCTGCCCAGTGTTAGCGAGGAACTCCTCGAACTTCTGAGGACGATTATCAAGCGAGCTTGGCAGCCTGAACCCGAAGTCGATCAGGGTCTGTTTCCGCGAACGGTCGCCTTCGTACATCCCGCCAATTTGAGGCACCGTCTGGTGACTCTCGTCAATGAAGCAAATGCCATCGTCGGGGAAGTAGTCGAGAAGACAGAATGGACGATCCCCCGGGTTGCGTCCGTCAAGGATCCGCGAGTAGTTCTCGATACCACCACAGAAGCCCGTTTCCCTGAGCATCTCCATGTCGTATCTGGTCCGCTGCCGCAAACGCTGGGACTCAAGAATCTTGTTCTCGGCCTCCAGCTCATCACAACGAGCCTCGAGCTCAGCTCCAATCTCCCTGACTGCCCGCGCGATCAGATCGGGGTCAACGCTGTAGTGGGTGGCCGGCCAGATGGCGACATGCCCCATGTCGTCCTCAATCAACTCGCCCGTAAGAGGGTCGTAGGCCTGGCACCGCTCAACCTCGTCCCCGAAAAACTCCACTCGATATGCGCTCTCCATATACGCGGGCATGATCTCCAAGGTGTCCCCACGGACCCGGAAGCCGCCGCGCTCAAGCACCGTGTCATTGCGCTTGTACTGGTTCCTGACCAACCGGCCGAGCAGATCCTCCCTATTGACCGACTCACCCTTGCGAAGGGTCTGCAGGTTGGCGTCGTAGCTCTCAGGCGAGCCCATCCCATAGATGCAGGACACGGAGGCCACAATGATCACGTCCCTGCGAGCAAAGAGTGAGGCTGTAGCGGCGTGCCTAAGCCGGTCGATCTCCTGGTTAATAGCCGAATCCTTCTCGATGTAAAGATCGCGACTGGGAACGTATGCCTCGGGCTGGTAGTAGTCGTAGTAGGAAACGAAGTACTCGACGGAGTTGTCCGGGAAGAAGGTCCGGAACTCGTTACACAGCTGGGCAGCCAGCGTCTTGTTGTGAGCGATGACGAGTGCTGGCCGTTGCACCTCAGCGATGGTCGCGGCCATCGTCATTGTCTTGCCCGTCCCCGTTGCGCCCAACAGCGTCTGATAGCGCTCGCCAGCCCTCAGTCCCTTGGATAGATCGGCGATCGCAGCTGGTTGATCAGCGGCCGGTAGAAAGTCGCTGTCGAGGCGGAAGTCAGTCACTGTCGCGAACGATAGCCGCGCACGGGGAGACTTCTCTCAGACCAACTCAGCGGAGCAAGCCATCCGCTTCGAGAGTCTGCCTCAGGCCGGTCTCAAGTCCCCTCGGGCTATATCCAAGCTCAGCCTTGGCCTTATCGCTGCTGGCCCAGAAGGTAACCCCATCGGCACTGTCGGCGACCTCCTTGAGGTTAGGCCCGGCTCCGAGTGCTGGCCCTGCGATCCGTCCAACTGGGTTGAGCGCGCGGACTATTCCCGCTGGAACCGTCAACCGCGGAACCCTGCGGCCCAGAATCCTGGCTTCGGTAGCCACCACACCGCGCAGCGTTTCAATGTCGCCACCGAGCACATAGGACTCACCAGGACGACCCTTGTCTAGGGCCAGCAGGATCCCGGCTGCAACATCGTCACGGTGGACAACACTTAGACCAAGGTCAGGGAACAACATCGCGGGAAGCTGCCGCTTGGCGTACTTGGTGATGACTCCACCCAAGGCGCTGTGGTCAGCCGGTCCGTAGACACCGCCGGGCTGGACAATCACAAGCGGCAGGCCAGCCTGAGCAATCCGCTCAGCCTCTAGCTGGGCGAGCACCTTGGTCTCCTCGTAACAGGACGTATAACCCTTGCCCTCATGCGTGAATGTCTCATCAACTATTAGCCCCTTGGTATCTCCGAAGGTGGCGCAGGTTGAGACATAGACAGCCTTGCCAACCCCAGCCTTTCGGGCAGCCTCTAGAACATTGACGGTTCCATCAACGTTTGCTCGTCGCATCGGCTCCATCTCGGCCTTGCTGATCCCCACCTCATAGACCGCAGCGCAGTGGATCGCCGCGTCACACCCCTCCATTGCGCGCTCGATGGCAGCCGTGTCATCGAGGTCACCTTGAGCGATTGAAACTCCACGGCTCTTGAGTTCCATCGCCTTCTCCGGTGAGCGCACAAGCGCGACGACTTGGTCACCTCTCGCCTGCGCGAGTCGTGCGACTTCCCCGCCAATGAACCCCGTTGCTCCAGTTAAGAAGATCTTCACGTGAGAAAACCTAGCGCCTCAACCAACCTCAACGGACTGAAAGTTCCTTGGAGTACTTGGCCTCATAGTCAGACTTGGCCGACAACACGCGCTCGACATAAGCCTTGGTCTCGGGGAACGGAATCTCATCAACCCGGAGGCCGTGCCCGTCTGCTTTGGCGCTCGCGACCCACTTGTCCACATTGCCCATGCCCGCGTTGTAAGACGCGACGGCGAGAGTCGTATCACCGTCGTACCTCTGGAGGAGATACCTCAGGTACCAAGAGCCGTAACGGATATTGACCTGCGGGTCGCCAAGATCCGTCGGAACAAAAGCTGTACCCCCGCTCTTCTTCGCAATGAACAGCGCTGTACTGGGGAGAATCTGCATTAGACCCTCGGCCCCAGCAGAGGACGGACGAGGGTTGAACTTCGTCTCGGCGTAGATGACCGCGGCAATCAGATACGGATCAAGGTCCTTCGCGCGCGCCTGCTGTCTAACCACGCTTGCATGGTTCAACGGAAGGGTCAGCTCTCTCACCGCCCCATTTAGCTTCGACAGTTGGCTTAGTCCGACGACACCGGTCAGCCCGAGACACAGCAGGATGAAAACGCGCCGGCTCAAGCCGTTATCCCAGCAACAACCTCGCTCAGCTTGCTCTCGAGCTCAACCTCAGAGCCATCGTTGAGGACAGTCCACTCAGCGCGGGATGCCTTGTCCGCCTGGGAAAACTGTCGGGCGGCACGCTCGTCGACGGCCGCATGCCCTCTCGAAGCCGCTCGCTGGGCTCGGACATCCTCATCGGTCACCACGCAAATCGTTGTGTCGAAGACCGTTTCCATTCCGCTCTCAAACAGAAGGGGTACCTCAACAACGGCGAGCAGCGGCTTTGGCGTGCTCGCCCCCAAACCTGACTGCCACTCCTGAATGCGCTGGCCAACCCGGGGCCAGATCAGCTCCTCCATCCACTGCCTGCCCGCTGGGTCGCTGAAGACCGCCGTGGCAAGCGCTTGCCTGTCTAGTACCCCTTCAGTAGCAACCGAAGGACCGAACTTGGCAACCATCTCGCCGACAACCTCGGGCTCAGCCTGGATTTGATGGACAACCTCATCAGCAGACAGAACCGCGCAGCCGAGTCGGTTCAATGCACGCAGGGCGGTTGATTTACCGGCTCCCATACCCCCGGTCAGTCCTACAAAAGGTATTCCGTCAGGAGTCGGAATCCGCGGCCTCGCCGGCCGGTTCATCCTCTGCGTCGGCTGCCACGTCGGCGGCCGGCGATTCTTCCTCAACTACTGGCTCCTCAGCGGGTGCCTCTGCTTCAGCTTCAGCGGGTGCCTCTGCTTCAGCTTCAGCGGGTGCCTCTGCCTCAGCTTCAGCGGGTGCCTCTGCCTCAGCTTCAGCGGGTGCCTCTGCCTCAGCAGGTGCTTCGTCGGCAGCTGCGTCGGCTTCTCCAGAAGTTGGGTCAGCAGCTGCAAGAGGATCCTCTTCGCCAAGCTCAACATCGACAACTGACGCATCAAAGTCAGCTGGTGTCTCTGCGTAGGCTTCAGGCTGTTCGGCCTCAGCGCGCTTCATGGAAAGAGAAACGCGACGACGCTCATCGTCGATCTCAAGGAACTTGACGATGACGGTCATGCCCGGCTCAACAACCTCGCGAGGGTTTTCAACATGGCGGTCGGCCAGCTCACTGATGTGAACAAGGCCCTCAACGCCATCCTGGATCTCTACGAAGGCGCCGAACTGAACGCACTTAGTGACCTTGCCTGTGGTCTCGTCGCCAACACCAAACGTGTCGACAACCTGCTGCCACGGATCGGCCTGAGTCTGCTTGAGCCCAAGGCTGATGCGCTGACGCTCCCGGTCAATGTCAAGAACCTTGACGTTGACAAGGTCGCCGATGGCAACAACCTCACTTGGGTGATTGACATGCGACCACGAAAGCTCAGAAATATGGATCAGGCCGTCAATCCCCTCGAGGTCAACGAAAGCGCCGAACTCAACAATGTTGGAGACGGTGCCCTCAACGATCTTGCCTGGCTCGAGCCGGTCAAGGATGGTCTGACGCACTTCCTTGCGCTCCTCTTCAAGCACTGCGCGTCGAGAGAGAACAACGTTGTTGCGTGAGCGGTTGAGCTCAATGACCTTGCACTCAATTGGGTTGCCCATGAACTCGTCAAGGTTGGCCACTCGCCTGATGTCCACGAGCGATGCCGGAAGGAAGCCGCGAACGCCGAGGTCGATAATCAGGCCGCCCTTGACAACTTCGATGACTGTTCCCTCAACTGGGGTACCAGCTTCAGCAGATTCCTCAATGCGGCGCCAAGCCTTCTCAAAGCGAGCTCGCTTACGCGAGAGAATGAGTCGGCCTTCCTGATCTTCCTTAGTGAGGACGAGGGCGTCCACCTCTTCGCCGATCTCAACTTCGCCGTGAGTGTCGACCGACTTGCGGATCGAAAGCTCGTTGGCAGGAATGACGCCTTCGCTCTTGTAGCCGATGTCGACAAGGACTTCGTCGTTATCGATGCGTACGACCTTGCCGGAGACAACATCGCCTTCAGCAAAGTTGGTGAGCGTTGCTTCGTAGTTGGGAACGATCTTGCCGTCGATCTCGAGGAGCAAACCGTTGCTGCCTTCGACGATCTTCGCGTTAGTTGGGATTTCAGAGGTAGTTGACATTGGACGGGGAGGGTAGCGGGATCCGGCGCCCAACGAGTTCAGGGGCCACCTTCATGCCCGAGTGGCCACAGGACAAGCCCGGCCCCAGCAGCCAACATCGCAACCCCTCCGAGACGGCCAACCCCGATCGTGACGACAGTTAAGTCCAATATTCCAAGGGCATCTGCCGCTATCCCAAAGAGGAGACCACCAGCGATGGTGGCGGCAGCGACCCCCGCCGCGCCGATCACAGGCACGGCCTTGAGCGTTGCCATCACATACACCGCACCGAGCGGCCCGCCGAGCAATGCCCACCATGGGACCGGTGCCCCAGATCCCCCGTCATGTCCGAAGATCAGGACCACCGCTGAGATCACAAAGAGGTAAAGGCACCCCACGCAGGTTTGGGCAACAGCCGCCCCTAACCCCCCAACACGTAGCGCTAGGCGCGAGTTGACCGGTGGCTGAAACGCAACAAGAATGCCGGCCAGCAACGCGCAGGTAGCTGGCAGCACCTCAAGCCCCTTCGCCTCACCACCACTAATCACTGCGGTCGCCACGAGGAGGAGCGCGACGCCAAACCAGGTCCGGGCTGTCGGAACCCTTCGCCGGACACCCACAAAGCCGCGCCAGTCGATCAAGACGGCGCCAAGAAGAGTCCCGGCAACCGAGGCTGCGGCAAGACCGCCAGCCCCGAGGTCGTCAACTGTGAGGACTGCGACCAGAACATAAGTCCCGCCTATCAAGCCACCAGCAAGATCAACCAGAGAAACCCCACTCAACCGTCGCGGCAGTCCCGCCACCGAGCCAACCCCAGACACACAGACGCTCGCAATTACCAGCACCACAAGCCCACTAAGAAACGAGGACGTACTGGCGACAAGCACTCCGACGCTGTGCCCAAGCCTCCCATTGATCGGCCCCTGTAAGGCTGCCATTCCGCCCAGCACCCCGGCCGAGGCTGCTGCGCCTAGCCGAGTCACCGGCCTTGGACTACCTGGCGACGGCGATGCGACAGCGCAATCAGGCGTTTCTCAACCAGAGTCCATGACAGCCCAGCCAGACCAATGCTCACAGCAAGTGAGACCAAGACGGCGAGCAGAACAACGGGCCATGATCCGGTCACTCCCTCTCCACCTGGCTCTGCAAGGTACCCGTGCTCACCTAGAGCCCAGTGAAGGTTGCCAGCGAGCACGGTAAGCACAGCCAAGTGCCATAGATAGAGGCCGTAAGAGATCTCGCCCACCCGGCTTAACCAGCCCGAGCCCAGGGTTCTCCCCACAAGTCCTATGCCGGGGACCGCACAGACACCGGCCAACACGAGGCCGCCCGCAACCAGAGCCCGGAGCTCGTGGTCAGTGACCGTGGCTAGACCCCAGGCCTGACTCCCAAAGCCGATCGAACCAAAGGGAGAGTTGCCGTGGACAGCGCCAATCAGTCCGTAGGCCATTAGAGCTGCCAAAGCGGGAACCCAAGGGCGCCTCGAGCAAAGGGCAAGTAGGTGGCTACTACGTTCGCCGCCCTCTCTCATCACAAGCAGTACCGCAATCAGCATCCCCAAGGCAAACTGGTCAAGGGCCGCTGGGAGTGCCGTCAACGGAACAATCGCGCCAGCCCTGTCACCGCCGTAGTGAGACACCACCATCACCTTCCATGCCACTGACGCCAAGATCAGAAGTCCAAGACCTGCAAGAACAACCCGGCCGCGGGACTTCGTGGTTGCAGCCACCCGGCTGACTATCAGAGCGAGAAGGGCCGCCCAGAATGGCAGGAAGACATAGAACGCAACCTCCACACACAATGTCCAGGCCTGTCCGATCCCCCCGACAAAAGTCTCCAAGCGGTAGGCCTGCAGGAAGCCGAAGTAGGTAACAACCCCACCCCCAGTAAAGACCTGAGCGGTCCGACCTAGCAGTACCGCCACGAGAGGAAGCGCTAGCCAATAGGCCGGAACGATCCGAAAGAGGCGGTGCCGGCCGTAGTCCCTCGTCGAGGGGCGCTCCTCACCCTGAATCAGGCTCCTAGCGAATGGGCGGAAAAGAAGCAACCCACTAATGCAGTAGAACAGCGGAACGCCCACACTTAGGTAGTACCCGTAGTTAGTGGAGCTCAGGTGACCAGTAACAAACAGGGCGTGATAGCCGAAGATAAGAAGCGCTGCAACCGCACGGAGCGAGTCAACCAGTGGGAGCCTTGCCGACTTCGTGCCACCCCTCACCTTGTGGGAGCTCCACTAATCCGCAGCACCGTCACACAGCCCTGCTTCCAAACAACACGAGTGAAGGGACGAACTGTCCTGAAGAAGCCAGGTTTTGCCCTGCAGTCCTCGATGATGAACCCGCCACCCCGCCGTACAAGCAAGCTGCGAGCTTCGGCGGTGCTGAGCTGACCTGCGAAGAGCCTGTCTAGCTGCTTCCGGCGGACAGGGGATTGAGGAGTCCAAGAGTCAGCCCCCAGCCAAGACTGCCTTCCGGTGTAGGCGGGAATGACAGTGGCAAGATAATTCTCGGTCACGACTCCCCCCGACTCAGGGTTTTCATCCAACCAACGCAACGCGGATCGCTCATCAGCAGTCAGGAAGAAAGGCTGCAACCCAGCATTGACGGCATCGCGCATTTGCGTCACCCGGTACACCGTTCCCGGTACGACCAGAAGACCGACCAAGACCGCCGCGAGGAGCCGACCGAGCTGTTTGGTCTTGAGAGCATCCCTGAGCGCCAATACGGCCAGAATCGCAAGAGGAAACTGAATCCCCTGAACGGCATGGAACGGAAATGTGCCAAGCGGTGCGTAATAGACGAGAAGTGCGGCAATCGGCCACATCCGTAGCGCTACCGAGCCAGCAGAGCCCCAGCGGTCTCCTCCCGGCCGATAGGACCACGCGGCTGGTATCGCTAATGGGGCCAAGGTCGCGATCAGCACCCACACTGGCCACCTAGGTAGGTCATTCGCCTTGCCCGCAAGTTCCCAAGCCGGATCAGTCTTAGACAGAACGAAGTAGTAGATCAGCGGAACCAAGGGCGCTACGAGCACCGGTAGCGCAGATTTGGCTACCGCCCCGACCGAGCGCCCATCGGACTTGAATCTGATCGCTTCCGTAACAGCAATGGCGACCATCAGAGTGGCACCCTGCCATGGCTGAAGCCAGGCAGCGAACACCGCGCAGACGGCTGCGAGAGCGACCATCTTCTTGTTGCCATCACGACCGCGCTCCCACGCCAGCAGGCCCAGCGGGACCAGTCCGACGGCAACGGCTGAAAAGACATAACCCCAGAGGTAAGAGCCAGTCCAAGTCTCCCCCCCGGCAAAGTCAAGTTGAAACTTTGCAGCAGCCCCCGGCGCGAGGGTCCATCCTGCCAGTGCCGCTGCGGGAGCACAGTAGAAGAGGCCGATCACCATGGCAATCCGGCGGTCGGACCGCCTCGGGATATGCCGGTGAACTATTCCCGTCACCCCGAAGAACAGGGCGGCAATCGCAAATGGCTTGGCTAGGGCATAGCTGACAACCAGCCCGACTCCCAGCCGATAGGCCAGCCCGCTGAGGAGAACTCCTGGATGAACGAATGTGTAGTCAAGGGGCCCAAAGTCGTAGAGGTTGGCCGCCGCAAAGTGCTGGCTCGACTGACGCAGCCAGTTGAGGTACTGGAGTGGGTCGACAACCAGGAACCCGTCCCCTCCAGTAACTACGCCGCCTTTGACGATTGTCCGCAGGACTAGTCCGCCGAGCACAGCGAACGCGAGCAGGCCAAGGGCCGCCAAGACAAGCCACTCAAACCTGTCTCGCCGACCCTCGGGCGTACCCTCAGCCCGGCCGTGATGGTCAGTGAGGGTCGTTGCGTCAGTCACTTGGCATCAAGCCAGTTCGGGCCGAATCCGGAATCCACCACAAGCGGCGGATCCAGCTCATAGGCGGCGATCATTGCCGCCGAAGCGAGCTGGGCAACCTCCTCCGCCTCAGCCTTGGGGGCTTCAAGCAAGAGTTCATCGTGTACCTGCAGGAGGAGCCGTGCCTTAAGTTGACCAGCATCCAGGGCTTCAGCGCAGCGGAGCATCCCCAACTTCATGATGTCCGCAGCAGTCCCCTGCACCACAGTGTTAACCGCAAGCCGGGCGCCTAACTGACGCACTTGGGGATTACGGGCCCGCAGTTCGGGGATAGGACGGCGTCGGCCAAGCAATGTTTCGGCGTAGCCCTTTGTCTCCGCAACAACAACAGCCGAATCCATGTAGTCCTTGAGCGCTGGGAAGCCCGCGAAGTACCTCTCGATGAACTCTTTGGCTTCCGACTGAGGGATGTCAAGCCTGTCGGCAAGACCGAAGGCAGACAGCCCGTAGACAATCCCGTAGTTGATCATCTTCGCTTTAGTGCGCATGGCGCCATCAACACTGCCCTTATCGATGCCAAACACTTCAGCTGCCGTTGCCGTGTGGACATCATCTCCCTCACGGAAGATCTGCTTCAGGGCCTTGTCATCAGCAAGGTGGGCAAGGATTCTAAGCTCGACTTGGGAGTAATCACAGGAGACTAGAACCGAGTCTTCTGGCGCGACAAAGCACGCTCGGATTTCCTTGCCGCGGGAGGTCCGCACCGGGATGTTTTGCAGATTGGGGTCGGTTGATGAAAGCCGGCCGGTCGCAGTCGCCGCCTGATTGAAGGTCGTATGGATGCGCCCATCAACAGGGCTGACAAGCTTGGGGAGAGCGTCGAGGTAGGTGGAGATCAACTTCGTTGTCTCCCGCCACTCCTCAATGAGAGGAACTATCGGATGTTCAGACCTAATTGACTGAAGTACCCGCGCATCAGTTGAGTAGCCGGTCTTGCCCTTGCGGCCCTTTGTAAGCCCGAGCTTCTCGAAGAGGATCCCCCCAACCTGTTGTGGGGATCCAACGCTGAACTCCTCTCCTGCCAGCTCGTGGATCTGCTTCTCAACATCAGCGGCCGCCTTCCTGATCCGCTTGGCAATCGTCTCGAGGGCTTCGATGTCGAGCAGCACGCCCACCCGCTCCATCTCACGAAGGACAGAGATCGCCGGGATCTCAACATCACGAAAAAGCGGGGTCAGCTCAAGCTCACTTAGCTTCGGTCGCTGGACCGCAGCAAGAGCGTACGTACAGGTGACCGCCGCGACAAGCTCATCATCACTGGCAGCAGAGATCCCGGCCTCCGCGGACAGCTCATCCAGCGCATACCCGCGCCGCGCGGGGTCAAGCAGGTGCGCTGCGATCATCGTGTCGTGATCAACCTGGGCTGGCACCCAGCCCAAGCTCTTGGCGTCATGACTGATGATGGGACGGTCACCCAAGGCAACAACCAGCTCCTCAACATCACCTACTGGCCCGGTCAGGACAGACTTGCCATCAGCCGTCACCGCGAAGCGGACTCCAGTGTCGTCCGCAAAGAGCGCTCCCTCAGGAGGCTCATCACCCGAAACAGTGATGGCAAGTGGGCCATCGCCAAATGTGGCCGCTTCTAAGGCCGTCCCTTCCGTCACTCGGGGCTTGACAACCGCCACCGTCGCGCTCACTGCCACTGGCTCATCGGGCCCTGACTCAACCCCCAGATAGCGCTCGAGGCGCTTGAGCGGCTCTCTCAGCTCCCATCGCCTGAAGGTCTCTCTCAGCAAATCGGCATCCGGTGGTCCGCTCGGTGCATCAGATGGCGCCAGGTCGAGCGGGAGATCCCTCTGAGCTGTGGCAATGTCACGGCACATACGCGCGACATCAGCGTGCTCGCGGATCGCCTCTTGCCGCTTGGGACCCTTCACTTCGTCTACATGGTCAATGACTGCCTCAAGCGAGCCGTATTGAGCAAGCAGAGCCGAGGCGGTCTTCTCTCCTACCCCCGGGACACCGGGCAGGTTGTCTGAGCTGTCCCCCTTTAGACCGATCAAGTCAGCAACGAGCTCGGGTCCGACTCCGTAGCGCTCAAGAACTGTCGCTGCGTCATAAGCCTTCACGTCGCTCACACCGCGCCCTGTGGTCACGACGGTCACTAGGTCGTCCACAAGTTGCAGCGCATCGCGATCACCAGTCACGATCGTGACGTGGATCCCCTCCTTCTTGGCCCGCTCGGCGAGAGTTGCGATCACATCATCAGCCTCACAGCCCTCCACGGCGGCATTGAGATGGCCGAATGCAGAGCAAAGTCCTTCTAGGTGTGGCCACTGCTCCTTGAGGAGATCGGGGCGTGAGATCCGTCCTGCTTTGTATTCCGGGTAGATCTCGCGGCGTCCACTGTGCCCTTTATCCCAAGCGACAATGGTTGGTCGGAACCCGTAGTCGGTGATTAACCGGGTCAGCATTTGGGCGAATCCGAGGATCGCATTTGTCGGCTCGCCCTTGGATGTCGCGATCGTCTCGGGGAGCGCGTAAAACGCCCGGTAGGCCAGTGAGCTTCCGTCGATCAGAACCAGTTCGCGCTTTTCTTCACCCATTGCCGGAGACGCTACCGTCGCCGGCGGCCGCCCGCCGCGCACGCCTCGATGATCCACGCCGACCAACGGCTGCGTATGATCGGTGTCCCTTCGGCATCGGCTATTCGAGCCTGCCTCTCAGTCCACCCGAGAAGACATGACTACAACAAGCGCCCAATACACATTGACCATCCGAGTCGAACTGCTCCATCACCCGGGCATGCTTGGCCATGTCACCACTGCCATCGGAGCCGCCGGCGGCACCATTGGAGCAGTCGATCTTGTCGAGGTCGACGGAGACATCACCCTCCGCGATATCAGCGTGATGGCCTCGGACCGCAACCACTGGTCCCGGATTCTTGAAGCCATTGACGGCGTCGAGGGATCACGAGTCATCGACACCACCGATCGGACATTCCTCATGCATGTTGGAGGAAAGATCGAGCAGCACAACCGCTTCCCGGTCAAGACCCGTGACGACCTTTCAATGGCCTACACGCCTGGCGTGGCCAGAGTTTGCAAGGCAATCCACGACGATCCCGACAAGGCTTTCCAGTACACAATCAAGCGCAACACGGTTGCAATTGTTTCTGACGGAACCGCTGTGCTTGGACTCGGCGACATTGGCCCTCGCGCCGCAATGCCCGTCATGGAAGGCAAGGCTGTTCTCCTCAAGGAGTTTGCTGGCGTCGACGGATTCCCAATCTGCCTAGACACAACGGATGTCGAAGAGATCATCGCGACAGTAAGGGCAATCTCACCGACTTTTGGTGGGATCAACCTGGAGGACATCTCAGCCCCCCGCTGCTTTGAGATCGAAGACAGGCTCCGCGCAGAGCTCGACATCCCCGTATTTCATGATGACCAGCACGGCACCGCTGTCGTCGTCCTCGCCGCCCTGATGAACGCGGCAAAGCTGCTTGACAAGGAACTGAGTGACATGAAGGCCCTTGTCGTCGGCCTCGGCGCCGCAGGCGTTGCGGTCACAAAGATGCTGATCGCTGGTGGCCTCACAGACATCATCGGCTGCGACTCCCAAGGCGCCGTCCACACAGAGCGCGCTGACTATGTTGACGGCTCGATGCCGCCAATCAAGCGCTGGTATGCCGAAACCACAAATCCGGCCCACCTGAGCGGCGGGCCTGCCGATGTCATCGAAGGCTGCGACCTCTTCATTGGCCTCTCCGGTGCCAAGGTCATGGCCCCAGAGGCCCTGAAAAAGATGGCCGACGACGCAATTGTCTTCGCTATGGCAAATCCCGATCCCGAGATTGCCCCAGAAGAGGCAGAGAAGTACGTCAAGATCGTCGCTACTGGTCGCTCGGACTATCCCAACCAGATCAACAACGTTCTCTGCTTCCCCGGGATGTTCCGCGGAGCACTCGACGTCCGCGCTAGCGACATCACGGAGGGCATGAAGCTCGCCGCAGCCGAGGCAATCGCGGCGATTGTCAAGCCTGAGGAGCTCGCGTCTTGCTACATAATTCCATCTGTATTCAACCGTGAGGTCGCGCCAGCCGTAGCAGAGGCAGTGGCCCGCGAAGCACGCGCCTCCGGACACGCCGTAGCCGGGAACGAACTCGGCTTCGCGCAGTCCGACTCAGACCAACTGCACGCCAGCTAGAAGACTGGCGGGCGAAGGGAGCCCCCAGAACATGAAGATCACCGTCACAGGAGCCACAGGCATGATTGGCCGGAAGCTGGTTGCCGAGCTCAAACAGCGAGGCGACGACGTCACCGTCCTTTCGCGCAATCCCGAAGCCGCCGAAGCTGCCCTTGGAGTCAAAGCCGTCGCTTGGAACCCAGAATCCGAGCAGGCACCTGTTGCTGTTATCTCGCACTCCGAGGCCGTCATCCATCTCGCGGGCGAATCTGTTGCCCAGCGCTGGACCGTCAAGGCAAAGGCGGGAATCCGCTCCTCGCGAGTTGATGGAACCGCCAACCTTGTTGCCGCAATGCGCCAGGCAGATGTCAAGCCCCGGGTCTTCATCAGCGGCTCAGCTGTTGGTTGGTACGGGCCGCGCGACGCATCCCCCGTCACGGAGGGTTCAAGCCCTGGTGAGGATTTTCTTGCCCAAGTCTGCGTTGATTGGGAAACCGCCGCACAGGAGGCAGTTGAGCTTGGTATTCGGACCGTAATCCTGCGTACCGGAGTCGTATTGAGCTCAAACGGTGGAGCGCTCTCCCGCATGCTTCCGCCCTTCAAGGCCGGAGTTGGAGGCCCCGTTGCTGGGGGGAAGCAGATGGTCCCTTGGATTCACATCGACGACATTGTGGGTTTGATTCTGGCGTCGCTTGACGGTGACGAGCGCTGGTCTGGAGTATTCAATGCCACGGCTCCCCACCCCGCTTCCAATACGGAGCTCTCTAAAACCCTTGGGCGGGTTCTGCGCCGGCCGGCCTTCGCTCCCGTCCCAGCCTTTGCGATCAAGGCTATGTACGGAGAGATGGCTCAGATCGTTACTACCGGACAGAACGCAGTCCCAGTCCGTGCCACCGAGCTAGGCTTTCGGTGGACGCAGCCGGAGCTAGAAAGCGCCCTCCGTCAACTGCTTTCGCGCTGAAGTTCAGCCGGCCTGATTTCCAGCCGCTGGGCGTGGCGTTGGCCTAGGCGCTCGTAGTTGCTTGGCGAAGATGATCCGGCCACGACTGATGCGGTATTGCCCATAGGAGTTGACTGTCGTGTCGCCCCTCCTCAGGACCCTATAAGCCCCTAGAACCTTGCTCACGTGCCGATGCCCAACGGCGCAAGCAATGATTGATGAACGGTTGGGAAAACCCTTAACCAGACGAGTCTGACTAAGGCATCCCAGGGCCAACTCGGCTGCGGCATAGCCCGACACGACGGCCGGAGCAACCAGCGAGCCGCCCACAGTTGAGAGCCGGTCAATCAAGTACCGGCCGGCCCTCGGATAGAGCCCGGGATCACCGAGGGTGCCCACCAATGTGACCCGCCTTCCGAGGGCGTTGGAAATCCCGCCCCACCTCGGATCACTGATCGAACGGTTGATCAAGGCATCCGGGAGAAGGATCTCGGACTTTGGATTCGCCCTAGCGGCGTCTGTGATGACCCTGACTGCGTCCTTCCCCGGCTCTCCCGCATAGAAGATGCAAGCAGCTCTAACTGAATGGACCTGCGCTCGGTAGGCGTCATCCCTGGGTTGCACTGTGGCCGTGGCGGTAACCGGAAGACCACGCGCTCCCGCCTCAAAGGTGACGATCTCTCCCAGTCCAGCTCCGTAGATAGAGCCATCGTTTAGGACTGCGAGGGAATCGCACCGTCGTCCCTTCGCTAACTCAACCGTCAGGGCCCCCTGCATGCCGTCCCTAGCTACTAGCCTGACCAGTGTGCGGCGGCCGGTGGGGAAGTACTGGTAAGGCTCGCCCGGCCCAGCGCCAACCCCTCCGACAGTAAGTCCCTCCGCCGTGGACGAAGGAGTGAGCTGAAGTACCCCAGCCTGATTGAGGATGGGCAGAGCAACAGCGGTTCCACCCGATTCAACCTCCCCGATATAGGCAAAAGTAGTCGCGTCAAGAGTCGCGCGGCGGGCGTTCTCAGCCGCGACACCGGCGTCCCAACCCGTGCCACCCACCGCCGAGCTGTCTAGAGCCACATAGTGAACGCGGTAGGTTCGCTCCCTCTTGCTCAGGTCATAGACTGCGCCGCGAATAGCCCTCTCGACCAACCGCGATTGCAGACGCTGGGGTCCCCTGTGGGCCATGCTTGACCAGAGCGTCACAACATGCCGAGTGTCCTTTGGTGGTTTGACATCCCCTCCACCGCACCCAGCTGCCACTAATACAAAGAGGATTATTAGGGCCCCGACCGCACGATGCTTCACGGCAGAACCCCGACAAAGACGGGTCCGCCTGGCGCTGCTTTCCAGGCCCCAACAGGAGCCGTAGGCCAGTTGCCAGCAGCGTCTAGCCGGATAGGGCCAAGAAGTGAGTTGACAGTCCTGACCCTCCTCAGCTCGTCCGTGACCCTCAGCCGTAGGGCGTCCAAGCTCGGGATCGGATGCTCCCCAGCGTGCCTCGCGCTGCTGAGGGCACGCAATACAGCCTTCATGGCGGCCGCTCCGCGCAGCGCACCCGGAGTAGGAAGCCACCCCCACTCCTCCTTAAACAGCTTCTCGAGCCTCGCTCCCTGACTGCCCTGCAGCGCGGAGGGAAGGGCGCCTGAGTAGCCAATTGTCCCACCAGTGACCGCTGGGAGCGATTGGAGGAACCCGGGTGGAACTGCTGGGCCGGTCACCATCAGCTGCTCAGCTCTGCTGTCCTTAATCGTGGACCAGAAGGAAGCCTGCGCCACACCTGGGGATCCAGTCCAGATGATCGCTTGCGCTCTCAATGTGTCTGCCTCTGCGGCAATCCCCTCCCAATCTGCGTTGCCAGCCGGGACCGACTCATGTCCAACAAGCGTGATCCCAGAGCGCGGTGCAAGCTGCTCGACGGCCGAGGAGTAGGAGTCCCCCGCAGTATCTCCCCCATCGACGGTGAGGACACGGGTGATCCCCCGCCGCCTCAAGTCCGAGAGCATCTTTCCAGCAATCGCGATGTCTGTTGAAGCCGTCCTCGCGAAAGTCACACCGAAGGTTGCTATCGCTGGGTAGTACTTGATTGGGGCTCCTGGAAAGGCTGGGTCAGCCTGCGTGAAGGGAAGCCCTGAGGCTGATGGGGAAACCGCAATCACCCCAACTTCATTGAGCCTCGGAAGCTCGACTGCGAGGGTGTCGGAGTCAATCCCACCAACCCACGCAACAACTGGACTGCCTGACTCCAATGCATCAGACACGAGGGACGCAACGTGTTCAGGATTGAATCCCTCGGCACTTGGGTCGGACTCGTCTAGAACCGCAAGCCGAATGCTGTCGGGTCCCGACTCGGGAAGTCCCTCTGCTTTCAGCTGCATTCGCGCAGCACGCACCGTGTCGCGGCCAAGCGGCCCATCGGGTCCTTGAAGCGGGGCCGCAAGGACAATCGTGGTCCGCGAGTCAGGAACCTTGGACTGCCCCTCATCTCCGCAGCCGGCTAGTGCAACGATGAAGACGGCGAAAATGGGTAAGTGAGAAGTTGCGCGCATCGGAGAGGATCCAAGTCTAAGCCCGGGCAGGGGCTCACGTAGGGTACGCTCGCCCAGATGCGCACACCAATCGCTCTAACAGTTGTCATCTCAGCTGCCATCGTCGGCTGCGGTCCGGGCCCAGGAGCCACTCCTGGCGGCTCCCTCACGCCCGCCCAGCACACAGCGAGACTTGCCCTGATCACCGACAACGCCAAGTTGAATGATCGGGAGCTAGCTCACCTTTGCCCCGCCGCATACCCTGCTGATGTCCTTGATGACCTTAAGAAGTACGGCTACGACCGACAGAAGATCACAGTCAAACGGTTTACGTCCGCCCAGCTCGCACAGGCCCTCTCCGCGCGCTGCGGCAAGCCAGTACCGCTCGGTCAGCCGGTAGCTAAGAAGCCGGCGTCCAAACAGCCAGCTACTAAGACCAAGTAGTCGGTCAGTCGCCGGGAGGCGTCTGATTGCCCGGCAGGTTAGGCAAGATCGCCTTAAGCGTTGCTGAGATCAAGACGATCAAAACAACCAGCATGAAGGCATCGAAGCCCTTCACGTTAAGCGACCAGAGCACTAGCCAAAGGCAAACTGCTCCGAATGTGGCTGCTGCCATTCCCATTCTTGGCATGCTAGCGGAGTGAGTCCGCGAACCCCTTGACGACGAGTCCCACCGCTGTGGAGGGATCAGCTGCCGTTGCTGCTTCTCGGATCAGTCGGCTACCAATGATTACTCCTTCAGCACCTGCGTCAGCAGTGCTTGACGCCTGCTCAGGAGTGGAGATCCCGAACCCAACGGCCACGGGGACTGATGTATTAGCGCGTGCCCGCTCGACCACCGCGTCAATTCCAGCAGCAGGACCACTGCGCTCACCAGTCGTGCCGGCGACCGAAACTGTGTAGAGGAAGCCACGGGCCCGCGCGCCAATCTCTGCGAGTCGGGAATCGGGGGTTGTCGGTGCGACCAGCGGGACTAGTGCAAGCCCGTGCGCGTCGAGCGCCGCTAGGGCCTCCGGGGCCTCCTCAAGGGGAAGATCAGGACAGATCAACCCGCTGACGCCTGCCTCTACTAGTTCAGCTGCAAATGCCTCCCAGCCCATCGAGAGCACAAGGTTGGCGTAACACATGACAACGGTGGGAACCGCCTCGGATACAGCTTTGGCGACTCGAAGCGAGGCCTGCACTGTCGCGCCATTTCGCAAAGCTTGAGTTGCAGCCTCGTGAATTACGGGGCCGTCGGCAAGGGGGTCGCTGTACGGGATGCCAACCTCCACTAGGTCAGCTCCGTTAGCGGCACACGATAAGCCGATTGCTATTGACGTTTCCTCATCGGGAAAACAGGCCATCATGTAGGGCATCAGCGCCGCGCGGCCCGTGCGCTGCTCAAAAGCTGCCCCAATTCGCTCGCAGCCAGTCATGAGGTCCGGGCGATAACTTCAGCCAAGTCCTTGTCGCCCCGCCCCGAAAGAATGAGCAGGTCTCGCTCCCCGGGATTGGCCATGGCCCACGCGAACGCATGCGCGGTCTCGAGCGCGGGGATGATTCCCTCCAGCTCGGAAACTCTCCTGAACGCAGCAAGGGCGTCTGCGTCCGTAACGGCTACATATGTGGCTCTACCAGTCTCGCGCAGCCATGCGTGCTGGGGGCCGGAGCCGGGGTAGTCAAGCCCGGCGCTCACGCTGTGAGCCTCTGCGATCTGCCCCTCGTCGTTCTGCATGATCGCTGAGAGCGAACCGTGGAGAATCCCTGGCCTTCCACCAGCGGTAAGTGGTGCGCCATGCCTCCCTGAATCAAGTCCTTCTCCTGCTGCCTCAACACCAATTAGCTCAACCTCGGCGTCCTCCAGAAACGCTGCGAAGCCTCCAATCGCATTACTTCCTCCGCCTACACAGGCGATGACCCGCTTAGGTAACTCGCCAGTCCGGTCAAGCATCTGGGCCCTAGCCTCGTCCGAGATAACCCGCTGAAGATCGCGAACAATTGCGGGAAATGGGGCTGGACCAACCGCCGAGCCGATGATGTAGTGGCTTGTCTCAACGCTTGCCACCCAGTCACGGATCGCCTCGCTGACAGCTTCCTTCAGAGTCTTAGCACCGGATTCAACGGGTGCCACTGTTGCTCCGAGCAGGCGCATCCGCTCCACATTGGGCTGCTGCCTGCGAATGTCCTCTGCGCCCATGTAGACGACACACTCAAGGCCTAGTCGCGCGCAAGCAACAGCCGTAGCAACCCCATGCTGCCCGGCCCCAGTCTCCGCGATTATGCGACGTTTGCCCATCCGCTTGGCCAAAAGGGCCTGACCAAGAGCGTTGTTGATCTTGTGGGCGCCTGTGTGAAGGAGGTCCTCGCGCTTAAGCCAAAGCTCCCCACCGGTGAGCTCACTGAGCCGTTCGGCTCGATAAAGGGGTGTCGGACGGCCGGCGAAGTCCCTCAACAAGATTCCAAGTTCAGCCTCATAGGCCGGGTCATTCCGCGCGGCAACCCACGCCTCTTCAAGCTCAACGAGGGCTGGCATCAATGTCTCCGGCACATACCTGCCGCCAAAAGGGCCGAACCTGTGCTCAACCTCGGTCACGATGCCTCCTCGGGCGCCGCAGCAGCTTCGTCAACCTCCAAGGGTGGACCATCTAGGCCACCGTCAAAGACTTCTTCCTCGGGAACAAAAGGATCCGTCGACCGAACAGCGTCCGCAAAGTCGCGCATGCGGACAGGGTCCTTAATCCCCGGCGCTGCTTCAGTCCCGCTGGCCACGTCTACAGCAAATGGGTGGGCCGCGCCAATGGCATCAATCACATTGTCCGCGCGCAAGCCGCCGGCGAGGATGAACGGCACCGGACCTTGGTGAGTTCCCGCGAACTCCCAAGGGAAGCTCTCCCCTGTGCCGCCTGGCATCTCGGGTACATGAGTGTCCAGCAGGTGGTAGGCAGTTGGGTAAATCCGAAGGTCGAGAACGTCTGCCGGACTCTTGACACGCGCGGCCTTGATCACGCCGCAGCCCGTTCGTCGAGAGATCTCGGAGCAGTAATCAGGGCCCTCATCTCCGTGGAGCTGGATCAGAGTCAACCCGACGAGATCGGCGATGCGCGCAACGCTGTCAAGGGTTGCGTTGTAGAAGACCCCTACTGACTCGGCTTTGCGCTTAACGAGGGTCGCGATCTCGAAAGCGTCATCGATCTCGCAGTGCCGCGGAGACTCCCGATGGAAAACCATTCCGACGGCCCACGCTTCCAGCTCAAGCGCGAGCTCGGCATCTTCAAGGCGGGTCATTCCGCAGAACTTGATTCTCGTCGGTTGTGTGCTCACGGGCTGGATGGTAGTCGCCAAAGCAAGAACGCCCCGCCCGCGGGATGCGGACGAGGCGTTGTCTGGCTTACTCGACGAGGGAGGAGTCCCGTCAGAGCTTGGCCGGCCGCACCCCAAGCGTCACGTTCAGGGTGATGGTCTCCTTGCCTCGCCGGACCTTCATCGGGACCTTCGTCCCGGGCTTGTCTCCGGCAATAACTGCAGCAAGATCGTCTGAAGTCCTGATCTCATGTCCTCCAGCGGCGATGATGATGTCCCCACCAACAAAGATCTGCTGACCCCCAGTGGTGCGCTGTCGACTCCCCCCGCGGATGCCAGCCGCAGCGGCCGGGCTCTTTGGAACCACCCGCTGGACAAGTGCCCCATAGCCCGAGGACAGGCGCAGGCTGGACAGTGACGCGTCAACTGTCGTGGACTCGACCCCAAGCCAGCCCCGTTCGACCCGGCGACCCTGAGACAGCGCTGGGAGGATTGACTTTGCTGTGTTGATCGGAACCGCAAAGCCGATGCCAACGTTGCCCGACGAGCCGGAGCCACCGGTCTCAATTTGGCTGTTGACACCAATAACTTCACCAGCCGTGTTTAGAAGCGGACCGCCGCTGTTGCCTGGATTGATAGCTGCGTCGGTCTGGATCACATCACTGATCTGGAATCCGTTGGGTGCCGCAATCCGACGCTGCAGGGCGCTCACCACTCCCGTCGTCAGTGTCCGATCAAGGTTGAACGGGTTGCCAATAGCCAAGACTGGATCGCCCACCTGGACAGCACTCGAACTACCGAGAGTGAGTGGGTGCAAGTCGAGACCATCGGTGTTGACCTTCAGTAGCGCAAGGTCAGTGGAGGGATCCTTGCCAACAAGGGTTGCTGGGGCAGTCTTTTTGTCGTCGAATCCAACTCGGATCGCCGTCGCACCATTGACGACGTGGTAGTTGGTGAGGATTAGGCCCTTCTTGTCAATAACAAAGCCAGACCCCGTGGCCTGCCCGGACTGCTGGCCGCCGAATCCAAACTGATCTTGAGTCTGCTGAACGATGGTTGAGCTGATGAACACAACACCTGGCGCATCGCGTTTGTAGATCTCCCTTGCGCTCAGCGGGCTGCCACCATCAGCGGCAGGAACAGCACCACCTGAGCTAATGCCCGCGGAGCCGTAGACAGTGGTGGTCGTCGAACCGACTCCCAACACTCCGATAACGAGCGCGACTACGCCTCCACCTGCAACCCCGGCTAGTCCCATCGAAACTGCGTTCTGTTTGTTCATGACCCGATCATGCGGGTCATTCCTCAAGATTTCCTAAGTACGGTCGAGCAAGACCTTTACCGCATCAGCTATGTCAGTTGATCGCATCAGTGCCTCTCCAACAAGAACAGCGTCAACCCCCACGCGCTCGAGCTCGTGGAGCTCCTCGGCCGCCGAGATACCCGACTCAGAAACCACAGTCTTGCCGGCTGGAACATCGGCGAGAAGCTCAAACGTACGTTTCAAGTCAACGCTGAAGTCCTTCAGATTCCGGTTGTTGATCCCGATCAGCGTCGCTGCTGAACCGAGGGCCACCTCAAGCTCAGCCTCGTCGTGAACTTCGGTCAGTACATCGAGTCGGAGTGAGTGTGCTTCAGCCGCAAGCTCCGCAAGCTCTGACTCTTCGAGCGCCGCGACGATCAAGAGAATGGCATCGGCTCCAGCCTCCGCCGCCTCAAGCAGCTGGTAGCTCCCGACGATGAAGTCCTTTCGGAGGATTGGGAGATCGGTCAGTGACCGAGCGAGCCGGAGGTCGTCCAGCGAACCCCCGAAACCTTCCTCCTCAGTCAGGATGCTTAGGGCACTGGCTCCACCGGCTTCGTAGGCACTGATGACATCGCTCAGTTCTAGATCGGCTCTAATCACGCCTGCTGAGGGGCTTCTCCGCTTGTGTTCAGCAATCAGTGAGATCCCAGGATGCCCAAGCGTCTGGGCAAAATGACGCTCCGGGCGTGAGGTGTCGATCCGAGAGCGCAGGTCCGCCTCCGGGATCACTGACATCCTGCGCGCGACTGCTGCACGTGTTGATTCGAGAATGGAATCGAGGCGACTCATAGGAAGCTACACAGAGGCAAGCTGGTCAACGACAGCTTGGGCGGCACCAGAATCGATGGCCTGTTCTGCTGTGCGTACGCAGGCGGCGAAGTCTTGTGAGTCGCCAGCAGCAAGTATTGCGGCGGCAGCGTTCACAACGGCCAGATCTCTTGTTGGGCCCAACTCACCGGACAGAATCGCCCGGGTGATCCGAGCGTTGTCAGCAGGGCCACCCCCGGCCACATCGTCTGGATTAGCAACCGCAATGCCATAGTCCTGCGGGTCGAGGGTCCAATGTGTGATCTTGCCCTCGCGAACCTCAACAACCCCAGTTGGGGCCGACGTACTGATCTCGTCAAGACCGTCATGGCTGGAAAGAACAAGGGCGCGAACGGCACCCAGCTCGGCCAAGGCACCGGCAACTACATCAACGGTTGACGGGTCACTAACCCCAACAACTTGACGGTCGGCCCCCGCAGGATTGGTCAGCGGTCCCAGCAGATTGAATGCGGTCCTCGTCCCCAGCGCCTTCCTGACTGGAACAACATGCTTGGTCGCCGCATGGTGGGCCGGAGCGAACATGAATCCAAACCCGATGGAATCAACATCAGACGCAATCTGCTCCGGAGAGCGATCAATGGGAATCCCAAGTGCCTCAAGCAAGTCTGCTGACCCAGATAGTCCTGTGGCTGATCGGTTTCCATGCTTGGCAATGCCGATGCCGGCTCCTGCAGCAATAAGGGCGGCGGTCGTGGACACGTTGAATGTTCTGCGCCCACCCCCAGTGCCTGCTGTGTCAACAAGATCACCACGAGTTGGCCTTACTGGCGTCGCAAGTGACCGCATTGCTGCCGCGAGGCCCGCCAGTTCCGATGCGGTCTCGCCCTTAGCTCTGAGCGCAATCAGAAACCCAGCCGTTAGCACCTCAGAAACGCGTCCCTCCATGATCTCAAGAAGCACCGCCTCGGCGTCACTAGCTGAGAGATCGTCTCCAGCGCAGAGAGATTCGACAGCCTTGATCAGTATTTCGTTGGGGACTTGCTCGTCAGTCATTGCTCTAGAGCATCGCTGCTGGCAAGGAAGTTCGCAACCAGTGCGTGTCCGCACTCAGTCAGAATCGACTCGGGGTGGAACTGCACCCCTTCAGCTGGGAGTGTTGGGTGCCTAAGTCCCATCACCACTCCTTCAGAGCTCCTGGCGACAACCTCGAGCTCGCCCGTTGAGTCAGGTTTAACGACAAGCGAGTGGTAACGCCCGACCGTCAGCGGTGAGGGAAGCCCGAGATAAACGCCCTTCCCATCGTGCTCAATAACTCCGGTCTTGCCATGCACAGGCTCCCCCGTGATGACAGTGCCGCCAAAAGCCTGAGCCATTGCCTGATGCCCAAGGCACACGCCAAGTGTCGGAATGCCCGCCTCCGGGAAGGCGCGGACACAGTCCAAGGTGATCCCAGCCTCATTAGGCGTGCACGGGCCAGGCGATACAACAAGTCGGTCGTAGCCACGCGCGACTAGCTCGGCGGCTTCAGCCTTGTCATTGCGAACCACGTCAACCTCAGCACCAAGCTCGCCCAAGTATTGGACGAGGTTCCAAGTGAATGAGTCGTAGTTGTCAAGTACAAGAACGCGCATCAGCTTCATGCCCAATCAGGCCTGGTCGACGCCATCTCAACCGCACGCATGACGGCCTTGGCCTTATTGACGGACTCAGTCAGTTCATTCTCAGGAAGGGCGTCGGCAACCGTGCCGCCACCAGCCTGGATGTGGGCCTTGCCGTCCTTCACTACAACGGTCCTGATGTGGATGCAGACATCTAGATCCCCGGTGTATGAGAGCCATCCGATTGCGCCCCCGTAGCCCCCGCGCTTGACTGTCTCAACCTCATCGATAATTTCCATTGCCCGAACCTTTGGCGCCCCTGAGAGCGTGCCGGCTGGAAGCACAGCGCGGAGTGCGTCAATAGCCGAGACGTCATCCCTCAACTCGCCTCCAACTGAGCTGACGATGTGCATCACATGGGAGTACATCTCTACTGCCATCAGCTCTTCAACTTCAACGCTTCCGTACTTCGAGACGCGGCCCAGATCGTTGCGACCAAGGTCGACAAGCATCACGTGCTCTGCCCGCTCCTTCTCATCTGCAAGTAGCTCTTCTGAGAGAAGGCGGTCCTCCTCGGCGTTCTCGCCCCGCGGCCGCGTACCAGCAATCGGCTTCGTCGACACTCGGCTACCGGTCACCGTGAGGAGTGGCTCTGGGCTCGCTCCGGCTACCTCGAAGTCTCCAAAGTCAAGGAAGTACATATATGGGCTTGGATTAACTGCCCTAAGTCCCCGGTAGATGGCAAAGGCAGAAAGGTTGGTTTCAGCACTCCACCTCTGGGATGGAACAACCTGGAACGCATCCCCGGCTCGGATGTATTCGATGATCCGGGAAACACGGGACTTGAACTCATCCGGAGTTGTGTTTGAAACGAACTCAGGAGCTGTCACCGGGTCGCCCGTCGTCGCAGGAGGGACTGGCCCTTGAAGCCGTTCGCGGATGCTCGTAATTGTCTCAACAGCCCGATCCCACCCAGCTCCTGCATCACCCTCGGCTGAATGGATCAGCGAGAAGACAATCAACCGGTTCTGAAGGTGATCAAAAACCACCATGGCATCAGTCATCATCAGGGCTAGGTCGGGCAGTCCGACCGGATCAGGATTTGGCTCGCCCAGTGGCTCAACTGTTCTAACCAAGTCGTAACCGAACATCCCAACTGCTCCGCCAGCAAAGGGAGGCATTCCTTCTACTGGGGCGAGCTCACCCTCCCCTGTGGCGGATGCGGCGAGGTCAAACGGGTCCCCCTCGTCGCCCAACGACCAACGGATGACACTCTTGGGCTGGTAGCCGATGAACGAGTAGCGCCCAACGCGCTGACCCTGCTCTGCGGACTCCAGTAGGAATGAAGGCTCGTCACCCCGGAGCTTGAGATAGGCGGAAACGGGTGTTTCTGTGTCCTCAACAATCGAATGGACCACGGGGACTAGGCCGTACTGCGCAGCCAGCGCTATTGCCTCATCCCGTGTTGGCGTGACCTCTTGCCCAATCCCAGAGGTCATGTCAGGCACCCCGACGCGATGCGAGGACTCGCGCAACATCCGCAAAGTCAAGGCCCCGGGTCTTCAGCAGCACAAGCAGGTGGTAGAGCAGGTCTGCGGCCTCTTCGGCACAGCGTTCGTCAGTCTCCTCACGCACTGCGCGAACAACCTCTTCAGCCTCCTCCTCAACCTTCTCGCCAGCAAGACTCGGGTCAGCAAGGAGCTTCGCGGTCCAGGACGAATCCTGATCGCCAGCGATCAGACGTTCAGAGATCGTCCGTTCTAGACCAGGCAGCACTTCGTGAATCGCGGGACTGTCCGGCTCGCCATCCTGGAAACAGCTCCGAGCGCCCGTATGGCACGAGGGACCAGCAGGGTCAACCAGCGCGACAAGAGTGTCGCCATCGCAGTCAAGCCGTAGCTCGGTGACCGCGAGGGTATTTCCAGAGGTTGCCCCCTTGTGCCAGATTTCGCCGCGGGATCGACTCCAAAAGTGAAGATCCCCAGTCGATTCAGTCAAGTCAAAGGCCTCACGGTTCATCCATGCGACCATCAGCACCTCGCCGGTCGCCTGGTCCTGCGCGACACACGGCACCAGTCCTTGGTCGTCAAAGCGGATGTTGTCAGCGTTAGCCACAGCCCGAGCGATCGTAGCCGCCAATGACCACTAAAGCCCTGCCCGGCAAGCTCTGTGCGTCAGGTTCGCCTCAGGTCCCCGCCAGACTGACTGCTCTGTCAGCCGCGTTTGAGGCCGGCCGCAACAGCCACGAACCGCTCTCGCACTGAAAGGCCCGCTGCGACGCTGACGGCATCGAATCCGTTCCCCTCAACCCGATCAAGCGTCCGTTCGTAGACCGAACACGCAAGCCGGATGCCGCGCCGGACCCTCGGAGACACTGATTGGGCAGCAAGGTCACCATCCGAAAATAGCTCCCGAGCGCGGATGACTTGCCGTTCAATCACGCTCCTCAACTCAGCCGACGCCGTTGGGGAGGTGCCACCAAGCTCGATGCGGTCAACTCCCCCGGCGTCCAGCTCATCAGCAGGAAGGTAGACACGGCCGAGCCTGTAATCCTCTGGGATATCCCTGATGAAGTTAGTCAGCTGAAAAGCCAGTCCCAGCCGCGCGAAGCTCTCATGGGCCTCACTGGCCCCAAGAAGCGGCGCCATCAGCCGGCCAACTGTCCCAGCCGAACCGTTCATGTAGGAAAGCAAGTCATCCCAGTCCGCAATCGAGACCGGCCCCACATCCCTTCGCATCGAGTCTAGGTACGCCTCAAGCTCGTCAAGCGGGAGGTTGTGGCGGGCTGCCGCGTCAACCAAGGCGTTGACAGGTCCGATAGAAGACTCGATTCCCTCTCGCGCTTGGGCCAGTTCGGTCGCTAGCCGATCCAGGCCTGCCAGGCGCTCACTTGCATCACTCAAGCGTGACGGCCCGTCCACCAGCTCATCAGCGGTGCGAACAAACCCATAGACCGCCCGCACGGCCGGCCTTATCTCAGCGGGAAGCCTGCCCGTAGCAAGCCAAAAAGTGGGGTCATGCCGGCGCTGCATGCGGGCACACTGGGCATACGCTCTGCGGAGACTGGTCGCCTGTTCACCCGGTCCGCGCACGGTCGCTCGCTCCATCAAGTTCTCGTCCTCTGTGGTCGCCTCCTCCATCAGGTGTCATAGTCGCACAAGAAGTGTTCACCACAGAGAAAAGCGAACTGATTGTTGTCACCGGCAAGGGCGGAGTCGGGCGCACGACCATCTCTGCTGCCCTAGGGATCGCCACCGCCTCAGCCGGTACAAGCACAGTGGTCTGCGAGGTCTCCCAACAAGCCGTCATCCCCGCCCTCTTGGGCGCAAGCGGGAAGCCAGTTGACGGAGTCATCAGCGCCGGGCCCGGTCTCTCGGCTGCCAGCATCGACCCAGACGCCACACTTCGGGACTGGATTCGCGGGCAGTTCGGCGGAACGATTGCCAAGACACTTGGCTCAAGCAAGTCCTTCTCTCAGCTGATCGCAGCGGCACCCGGGGCTGCCGAACTCCTGACTATTACGAAGGCTTGGGAACTTGGCCCGGGGCGTGGCTTCGGCAAGTCAAGCGTTGACCATGACACCGTGATCCTCGATGCCCCAGCCTCCGGCCATGGGATTGCGATGCTGCGCTCGCCCCGTACCTTTGCCGACATCGCTGCTGGAGGACAAATCAGAAAGCAGGCTGAAAAGGTTTGGGATCTACTCCGGGACGAGACCCGCTGCGCCATCGTTGCTGTGACCCTCCCTTCGGAACTACCCGTCACTGAGACAGTTGAACTTGATGGCTGGCTGCACGATGTCCTCGGTCGCCGACTGGACCTAGTTGTTGTTAACCGCTGCGAATCGCATGGATTCACCTCGCGTGACCTTGGCAGAATTGGCGCCTCGGTCACATCAGGGGAACTGAAGCGGGCAGCCATTGACGTGGCTGATGCCGCGGCCGACCGACAGAATGAACAGGACGCCCTGATCGGCGAACTTGAGGATCAGGTGGGCGCACCAACCATCCGACTCCCTGAACTCTCAGCTGGCCTGACCGGCCCTGAGATCGTCAGCCAGCTCGCTGAGCTAATAACTGCTCAGCTGACTTGAGTTAGTTGATTCCCAGCCGGTCGAGCAGACGCTCGTCCCCGCGCCAGTCCTTACGAACCCGCACAGAGAGCTCGAGGTGGCACCTGTTGCCTGTCAGGCTTTGGATCTCTTTCCGTGCGGCTGTTCCAACTGCCTTGACCATTCGGCCACCACGGCCGACGATGATTCCCTTCTGGGATTCGGCCTCAACAAAGATCACAGCGCGAACCGTTAATAGTCCATCGCGCCGCGTCTGAATTTCCTCCACCTGCACCTCAACCGCATGAGGAACTTCCTCTCGGGTACGGCGGAGAATCTGCTCACGCACAAGTTCAGCTAGCTCAACATCCAAAGGCTGGTCGCTGCGCTCGTCAATCGGGAAGAGAAATGGCCCTTCTGGCATATGAGCTGTGAGCTCGATCAGAAGCTGCTCAATCCCCGTTCCCTTGCGCGCACTGATGGGAACGATCGCATCGGCCACACCGAGAGCCTCCGTGGCAGTAAGAACCTCAAGCATCTGACTGTGGGAAACCTTGTCCACCTTGTTGACCGCTGCAATGACTGGCGCCTTCGCCTTTTTCAACAGCGAAGCAATGAAACGGTCGCCAGGCCCGACGCCCTCAATTCCGTTGATCACCAGAAGCACCACGTCTGTGTCGCCAAGCTCCCGCTCGACTCGCCGCTGCATCCGGGTCGTGAGTGCGTCGCGCGGGCGTTGCACTCCAGGCAGATCAGTGAGGATCAACTGTCGGTCGTCAGTGGTCACAACACCACGGATAGCGCGCCGGGTTGTCTGTGGGCGGTCGGACACGATCGCCACCTTTTCGCCGACCAGAAGGTTGGTGAGGGTGCTCTTACCCGCATTCGGGCGGCCCGCAAGGGCCACAAAGCCACACTTGGTCACTTCTGCTCCCATCGGAGTATCTCCGCTTCCAGCGCAAGCATCTCGCCATTGTCAGTTTCATGGTCCATACCAACTAGGTGAAGGGCGCCATGAACCACCGCACGCTCCACAGACTCACACAGTGGCGGGCAAATGACGATGTCGCCGAGCTCACGTGGGCCGATTGACTCGCCAGCTCCGTCCATTGGGAAGGAAAGCACGTCGGTTGGCTTGTCCAGATTTCGATGCTCAAGATTGAGGACCGCGATGGCAGCCTCCTCAACAACATCGAGGGCAACATGTCCGTCATTGACTCCCGCTGAGGAGAAGGCGAGTCGTAGTAAATGCTCCAGCCGCTGGGCAGTTGGAGCATCGCCAAGAAGCTCCAGGCCAGTCAGGTCAATGTCGATCAAGTTAGGCGCCGCGGCTGTCAGCTGGTCGCAGCTTTGTCGCGGCCCGGTTCGAATGCTCGCGGTACGCGGTGACAATCTTTTGGACGAGCCGGTGGCGCACAACATCCTGATCAGCAAAGTGGACAAATGAAATGTCCTCAACACCCTCGAGCACGTCGTTGACAGTGACAAGACCTGAGGGGCTTCCACCCGGCAGGTCAATCTGGGTGATGTCTCCGGTCACAACAACCCGCGTTCCAAAGCCAATCCGGGTTAGGAACATCTTCATCTGCTCCGGTGTCGTGTTCTGCGCTTCGTCAAGGATCACAAAGCTGTCGTTGAGAGTCCGGCCGCGCATGAACGCCAGCGGCGCAACCTCAATCACGCCGCGCTCAAGGTGCTTAAGGACTTGTTCGGCTCCGAGCATGTCGTGGAGAGCATCAAAGAGTGGACGCAGATAAGGGTCCACTTTGGCCATCAGGTCGCCGGGTAGGAAGCCGAGTCGTTCGCCCGCCTCAACAGCAGGGCGGGTCAGGACAATCCTGTTGACCTCGCCTCGGGAGAGCGCCGCGGCAGCCATCGCAACAGCGAGGTAGGTCTTGCCAGTACCAGCGGGGCCAATCCCAAATGTGACCGTATTGCGGCGGATAGCGTCTACGTACTCCTTCTGGGTTGGAGTCTTGGGGGCCACTTTGGTGCCGGCGTGAGACCAGACCACGTCCTGAAGGATTGGAGGAGCGCCCGTTTCGACCGAAAGAGAGGAGACAACAGCTCCAACGGTTGCCGGGTCAAGTGCATGCCCCCGCTCCGTCAGCGAGGCAAGTTCGCGGATCACAGCGGAGGTGCTCTGCACGGCAGCGTCATCGCCCTCGAGCGTGAGGACATTCCCTCGCATCAGGATTGAACAGCTGGAGCGGGCCTCTAGTGCCCTTAAGACGCGATCGCCCTCGCCGGCGATCTCAGTCGCCGCGGCGTTGTCAAGCTCTATCCGACTACGCACCCAGCGCCCCGCGCGCAGCCGCATTGACTCGCTTACCGTCAGCGCGGCCACCGGCATCTTCCATCGCAGCTCGCATGACCAGTCCAATGTCCGCTGGTCCGCTGGCACCTGTTGATGTAACGGCCCTGGCAACAATCTCCTCTAGCTCAGCGTCAGATAGTTCGGCTGGAAGGTAGGCGCTGATCATCTCGGCCTCGTCACGCTCAGGGCCAGCAAGGTCGTCTCTGCCAGCAGCGTCAAACTGCTCAGCGGCCTCAATGCGGCGCTTGCGTTCACGGCGGAGCACTGCAAGCGCATCGTCACTGCCTTCCTTCTGGTCCTTCTGGAGTTCAGAGAGCACGAGGCGCAGGGCACTTGCGCGCTTCTTCTCACCGGCCTTCATGGCGGTTGTGACGTCGGCTTGGAAGGTCTCGATGATTGACACTGAACTGAAGGGTAGCCGGGCCGCCGTCGTTACCTGTCCAAGGGGTGATCCCAACGCTAAATCGGCCCGTAAACATCGCATGGAACTTGATGGAAAGATCGCGCTCATCACAGGTGCGTCAAGTGGGATTGGACGTGAGGTTGCGCTCCAAATGGGGGCGGCCGGAGCCGTGCTGGCGCTCTCTGCAAGACGGGAGGCTGATCTCACCGCCGTTGCGGAACAGGTCCCGTCTGGCTCCTCAATTCACGTCGCTGATCTTGGCGAGTCGGTTCAGGCTCTGCGCCTAGCGGATTCCGTCGTGGCAGAACACGGCCGGGTAGACATTCTTGTCGCGGTGGCTGGCACCAAGGTTGCTGGGCCGATCTCAGCGCTGTCACTTGATGACCTCTCCCGCGCGTACCTGGTCAACGCCGTGTCCCCGATGGCGCTGGCTGGCCGCTTAGCGCCGGCAATGGTCGAGCGTAAGAGTGGCCTGATCGCAACTGTCACAACGTCAATCAGCGGAGGACGTCGCGATCTGGGCGCCTACGCTGGCTCCAAAGCGGCCTTGGCCTCAATGACTCAGAGCCTGAGGCAGGAGGTTGGCGCCAAAGGAGTGGCCGTCTTCTGTTTCGACCCAGGATGGGTTAGGACGCGAATGGCCCCAGACGGAACTGAGGAACCCTGCACCGCAGCCGCGCGCTTGGTTGAACACATCAAGCTCGGCAAGGGATCCAGAGAGACCCTGACCTAGTTCTTCTGTGCGGGGCCCTTAGCCCTGCAGCAAGAGCGCCGACCAGCCCTCGCGCGAACGCCTCTCGCTCTCCGCGTAGCCCAGCGGAGTCCAAGCGTCAACTACCCCATCAGCCTGCTCATCCAGGATGCCCGAGAGGATGACCGCCCTCGGGTGCCAGCCGCCCATCAGGCCGGCGAGGTTGATCAGCACTGGAGCAAGAATGTTCGCGACGAGCACATCCGCCTCTGGCAGAGGATCCGTCCTTAGATCGCTCTTGGTGACAGTCAGGTCAACCGCGTTCACGATGGCGTTGGCGGCAGTGGCGTCTACTGCCAGCTGGTCATAGTCGGCAGCAGTGACAGGGCTGAAGCCCATGCGGGCAGCCAAAATGCCGATGACGCCCGACCCGCAGCCAAGGTCGTGCAGCGAGCCGCGGCCTTCCACATCCAGCAGGAGCTCGAGGCAGAGACTGGTGGTCGGGTGCGCGCCAGTTCCAAAGGCTCGACCCGGGTCAACTACAAGGTCATGTTCCTCACTGCCAGCTGGCTCCCAGGGCGGACGGACTCTTAGGCGGTCAGCCACAACAAGTGGCTTGTGAAACTCACGCCAGCGGTCCTCCCAACCATCCTCAATCTCCGTGGTACTGACCTCGACCTGGACTCCGCGGATGACCGCTTCCAAGTCAGGCAGTGTGGGAACCTCGCCCGGCGCGCCGTAGATCGCATACTCAATCTGCTCGCCAAGGTCGACCTCCTCAACGCCGCTGGGAACGATGGTCAAGAGTTCCGCGAGGACAATCTCCGCGTTCTCCCGGGGCACTCGGACCGCGAGCCGAAGCATTGGACTCAGTGACCGCTGACCGAGCCGCTTACGGCCCGTCGGATGCGGTCGAACAGGCCAGGCTGCAGCTCGGCAGCATCGGGAAGGTCGTCAACCATGCTCTCTAGAGCAGAGCGTTGTGCCTCCTCAAGATGTTCTGGCACATGGACTGAGACAACAACTCGCACATCCCCACTTCTACGGCCGTGCAGCGATGGCATTCCACGACCGGCAATCCGAAGCATCGCCCCGGGCTGAGTGCCTGACGGAATTACAAGTTCCACATCACCGTCAAGTGCTGGAACAGTGACTGTCGTACCCAACGCTGCCTTCGCAATCGAGATGTCCACAACACCGACAAGGTCGTCGCCGTCGCGCACAAAGCGCTCATCAGCCTCCACATGGACCACCACGTAAAGGTCACCTGCTGGAGAGCCTGACGTACCAGCGTTGCCGCGCCCTGAAACCCGAATCCTCTGGCCGTCATCAATCCCCGCTGGAATGTCCACCTCGACGGTCCTCAACCCTGTGGTGCTCCCCCGCCCGTGACAGTCCTCACATGGCACCTCAGGGGTCCGCCCAGCGCCCTCACAAGCCGGGCAGGCTGCCTCTCGCACAATCTGGCCGAACGGGCTGCGTTGCATCGTCCTGACCGCGCCGTGGCCACCGCACTGCTTGCAGGAAATCAGGGGAGTGCCGGGCTTGGCGCAGTTGCCATGGCACGTCTCGCAGGTCGTGACGGCCTCGTACTCGAGCTGCTTCTTGATCCCCGCGAAAGCGTCATCCAGTGTGATCTCAACGGCAATCCCGAGATCAGCCCCTTGCCTTGGCCCGGCGCTTCCGCCGCCACCAAAGAAGGCCCCGAAGAGATCCCCAAAGTTTGCAAAGCCGTCAAAACCAGGTGACCAGCCTTGTCCCTTGAGGCCCTCATGGCCATAGCGGTCAAATGTGGCTCGCCTCTCCTCATCCGACAGGACCTCGTAGGCCTCTGCCAGCTCCTTGAATCTGTCCTCAGCCTCCGGCTCAGGATTGACATCCGGGTGCAGTTCACGGGCAAGGGACCGGAAGGCCTTGCGGATCTGCTTCTCGTCGGCAGTGCGCTCGACTCCGAGCACCTCGTATGGATCGCGTGGCATGGGGCTGATCAGTCCGTGTTGTAAACGTCTTCAACTAAGTGCGAAAGCTCAGCGGAGGCAGCGCGCACGGCAACGATCGCCCGGGCGTAGTCCATCCGTACTGGCCCAAGGACGGAGACTGTCCCGACTGATTTACGGAGTGGCCCGTAGGCCGCCGCCACCATTGTCATCGAGCGCATCTGGGGAGCCTCATTCTCCTGGCCAATCCGTACAAGAACGTCGGGCTCTGGGAGTGCGGTCTTCAGCGCCGTCAGCAGCTCGACACGGCGTTCGAGCATCGCGACAACAGTGCTGATTTCCGACTCATCGGCGAGCCGGTGGTCCTCAACCATTCGTGAGGCGCCATCGACAAAGAGCGAGTCCTCCTCCGTGTCAGCAAGCTCCGTGAAGACTGGCGTGACCAGTTCAAGAATTGTTCGCTCTCTTGGGTTTAGCGATGGGTCATCAAGGCGCTTGCGGATCATCCGCTCGCCAATGCCTTTACCGGCAAGGCGCTCATTGAGGAAGCTCCCCGCCCAAGCGACAAGGCCGGGGTCAAGCGCACTGCTGGTGGCAACCATGCGCTTGGTCACTCCACCATTGGATGTGATCACAACGACCATCAACCTGTGCGGCTGCAGCGGCAGGAGCTCCACATGCCTGACCGTGCTTGTCGACAACGGTGGGGCTGTGACGACCGCCAACAGCTCAGTCGCCTCAGCGAGCTGCTCGGTTGCCTCACGCATCGCTGTGTCAAGTTCGTTGGCAACGTCACTTGGCTCAAAGACTGGTTGGCCACCGCGGCGCTCGCTGAGGTACCGGTCAACCAGGACTCGGTATCCGGCCTCTGTCGGAACCCGCCCGGCGGAGGTATGGGGGTGGTCAAGCAGCCCAAGGTCCTCAAGCCCAGCTAGTTCAGCCCTGATCGTGGACGGACCCCACGAAAGGGTGCGGGCAAGTGTCTTTGAAGCAACTGGCGCACCCTCGTCGAGGTGTCGTTCAGCTACTAGGCGGAGAACAAGTTCTTGGCGCGGCGTCAGCATTGAGTACTCAAGGATAAGCCCAGCGGGGACCCAACCAAGTGTGACTTGTGTATTTAGCGCTTGTTGGCGCCGCTGTCGGAGTTGTCGCCCAGCTCGAGGACGGCAAGGAAGGCCTCCTGTGGGATCTCCACTCGCCCAACTTGCTTCATTCGCTTCTTGCCTTGCTTCTGCTTTTGGAGGAGCTTGCGCTTACGGCTGATGTCGCCGCCGTAACACTTCTCTGTGACGTCCTTGCGGAATGCCTTGATTGTCTCTCTCGCGATGATCTTGGCGCCAATCGCCGCCTGCACAGGAACGTCGTACTGCTGGCGTGGAATGCGCTCCGACAGCCTTTCGGTCATCAGTCGCCCTGCGTCGTATGCCTTGTCGCGGTGAACAATCATCGAGAGCGCATCAACAGGCTCGCCAGCAAGCATGATGTCGAGCTTGACCATGTCTGCTTCACGCATCTCAGAAATCTCATAGTCCAGCGACGCATAGCCCTTGGTCCTGGACTTGAGCTGATCAAAGAAGTCAAGAACCACCTCAGCGAGGGGGAGTTCGTAGGTCAGTTGGACTCTGTCCGCTGACAGGAAGTGCATGCCGTTGTGTGTGCCGCGCCGTTCTTGGCAGAGCTCCATAACTGCCCCGATGTATTCCTTTGGCGTGACTACCGATGCGGTGATGCACGGTTCAAGAATGAAGTCGATCGACCCGGGATCAGGCATCGCGTAAGGGTTGTGGACCTCAAGTGTTGTGCCCTTGATTGTCTTCACAGAGAACTCCACAGAGGGCATCGTTGCCAGCAGGTCCAAGTTGTATTCGCGCTCAAGCCGCTCCCGGACAATGTCCATGTGCAGCAGGCCAAGGAACCCGCAGCGGAACCCGAAGCCAAGCGCGTCTGAGGTCTCCGGCTCCCACGACAGTGCAGCGTCGTTGAGTGACAGCTTCTCGAGTGCGTCACGTAAGCCTGGGTACTCGTCGCTGTCAGTTGGGAACAGGCCACAGAAGACCATTGGCTTGACATCGCGGTAGCCGGGCAGCGCCTCTGTGGCCGGGTTGACCAACGTTGTGAGCGTGTCACCAACACGGAGCTTGCTGACGTCCTTGATCCCGGTGATCACATAGCCCACCTCGCCAGCAGACAGTTGACCGAGCTTTGTCATCCGAGGGGTGAACACACCGATCTCGTCAATGTCAGCCTTCGTTCCATTCTGCATGGCGATGATCTGCTCGCCCTGCTTGAGGACGCCATCCACGACGCGGACATAGGCAATCACTCCGCGGTACTGGTCGAACTCAGAATCGAAGATCAACGCTCGGGCGGGAGCATCAGGGTCACCGGCCGGTGGTGGAACCCGCTTGACGAGCTCCTCAAGAACTTCGGTGACACCCTCCCCTGTCTTGGCGCTGATTCGCCGAACGCCATCAGGCGACTCGCCAATCAGCTCTGTGATCTCAGCCGAGACCCGCTCTGGGTCGGAACCGGGAAGGTCAATCTTGTTGAGGCATGGGATTAGCTCCAGGCCTGAGTCAACCGCGAGGTATGTGTTGGCAACTGTCTGAGCCTCTACGCCTTGGGAGGCATCAACAACGAGCAGCGCGCCTTCGCAAGCAGCAAGGGACCGTGAGACCTCATAGGTGAAGTCAACGTGGCCTGGTGTGTCAATCAGATGCAGCGTGTAGGTCTCGCCGTCCTTGGCGTCGTAGAGCACGCGCACGGCTTGAGCTTTGATTGTGATGCCCCGCTCCCGCTCCAAATCCATTGAGTCCAGAAGCTGTGCGCGCATGTCCCGAGCGGACACAGTCCGGGTCACTTCGAGGATCCGGTCAGCGAGGGTCGACTTGCCGTGATCAATGTGGGCAATGATCGAAAAGTTTCGTATGTGGGATTGGTCAGCCATTCGCGCTCTCGGCGAAGGGTAGGGCGGCGCGGGTGATGAGGGCAGTCCTAGGGAAGATCCGGTGCAAGCTGGGTGCGGTGATCGGCACCAAACAGCGGTACTGGAGGCGACATCTCAGCGAGCCGCGATGACACTCTGTGACCGATTCGCTCGACGAGAGTTTCAGCGCCAGCGCCCTCACCTCCGGGGAGTGCAAGGTTGGTCGTGTAGACCACGGACCGCTTGGCTTCATAGCGCCCGTCAATGACAAGGAAGATCTGCTCGGCCGCCCACTCTGTGGGGCGTTCAGCGCCGAGATCATCAAGTTGGAGAAGGTCAACCTCAACGAGCTTGTCTAGGAATGCTCCGTAGCCGTCAGTGGCATCGTCGCGGTAAGAGTCTCTGATCGAGGCGAGCAGGCGTGGGAACGAGTAGACCGCAATTGTCTTGCCTGCCTCAAGTGCGGCGCGACTGATCATGAAGGCCAACATTGTCTTGCCGGTTCCCGGGTCACCGTGGAAGCCGAGCCCTGCACCGCTCTCAAGCTGACTGTCAATGGTCTCGCAGTAACGCCTGGCCGTGCGGACCTGCGCAGGTGCCCGTGCCGCAAGTTCCTCAACCTCGGGGCTGTTAATCCCAATGTGTCGGTATCGCTCTGGGATTTCCCTCGTCAGAGTGCTGGTTCTGCTTGCCGAAATCCGTTGAGGCCGACAGCGGCACGGTGCCGCGGTTCTGGTCTCTGGGTCAACAACCCACCCATCGCCCTCGCACTCGCCATAGGGGCATGGAGCTTGCGCATCGGGCAGACCTTTGAACAGTCCGCCGCGGAGCGAAATCACTTCAGCCTCATTTGATTCAGAATCCACCAGCCGAGCGTAGTGCGCCGAGCGGCTACAGCGAGGGGAATCTTCCCGCTAAGAGCGAAGGATCATCCGCGCCGGGCTCGCAGTGCCTGCCCAAGCCGGTCCCGGATCACAATCGCTTCAGGAACTTTGAGCAGCATCACGCCAACGCCGTAGAGCGCTATCCCAACGGCCAGCCCTCCGCCGACGCTTGCGAGCTGACCCAAGAGCGACTGACCCAACGCACTGTCGATCACGGACCAAACACCCCATGCTGCGACGGCTGAGATGGCCGATGCGATGCCAACCTGAATGGTTGATGACACGAGCGTTCCCATCTCGATGTGACCCAGCCGCTTGCGCAGGAACCACAGCTGCCCGGCTGTCATGCCAATACTGGCGATGACGGTTCCGATCACAGGCCCGGCAATCCCAAGCGGCTTGTAGAGCGCGAAGCTGATGATCGCGTTGACAATCAGGTTCCCGAGGGCAAGGAAGGTGGGGATCCACGCGGCCCGCATCGCAAAGAAGGTGCGGGTGAGCAGCAGGTTGGCCCCCGCGAAGGGAAGGCTGACTGAGAACCAGATCAGCGCATCCGCAACCAGCTGCGTGGAGGCAGGACCGAACTCACCGCGCTGGTAGACGAGCTGGACAATCGGAACAGCCAGAATCGCTGTCAGCGCAGCTGCTGGAACAAGCAACAGGACGATTGTGCGAACGCCCCGCGCTTGAAGTGCTCGCAGTCCATCTGTGTCATCCGTCGCCACAGCGCGACCCAGCGCCGGGAATAGAACCGTCGACACTGCGACCGAGAAGATCCCTTGGGGCAGCATGTAGATCCGGAATGCTGCGTCAATCGCTCGCGGTGCCTGATCGGAGATCAGCGACCCTACGGAACTATTGATCAACAGGTCAACGTTGATTACCCCGAGCCCGACAGTCACCGGGACCATCAGCCGCAGGACTTGGCGAACGTGCGGGTTCTTCCAGTCGAACGCAAACTCAAAGTGAAACCCAACCCTTGAGAGCATTGGGAGTGCCATCAGCAGCTGTACCCCAGTGGCCACGAGCACGCCGATTGCATATGCGTAGATCTGATTGTCCCCGTGGAACTGAGGCCGGAGGAGCACCAGCGCCGCGATGATGACCAGGTTCCAGACAACCGGAGCGATGGCCGGAATGGTGAAGTGGTCCCTTGCGTTGAGAATCCCCACGACAAGCCCGTTCAATCCCAGCAGCACCAGAATTGGGAAGAGCACTTGGGAGAGCCCAACTGTCAAATCCACCAATGTGGGCGAGAACCCACCCCCAATAAACAGGGGCATGATGAACCCGGCAAAGAGTATGAACAGGCCGGAGAGAACTCCGAGCGCAAAGAAGATCAGCAGCGCCAAAGTTGACGCGAGCCGGAATGCCTCCTTCTTCTTCCCCGTTGAGAGGAGTTCTACAAAGACGGGTACGAACGCTGCTGAGAGCGCGGCGTCGGCTACAAGGCTGCGGACAAGGTTGGGTACCTGGAATGCGAGCGTGAAGGCCGAGAAAGGCCCACTGGTACCGAAATAGCTGGATGCAACCACCTCACGGCCAAGCCCTGCAATACGGGACAGCGAGGTGGCCACGGCGAAGATCGTGGTGTTGCGCGCCACCCTGGGCGCAGGCCCGGAGGATTCACTTGCATTCTCTGAAAGCACCGGTGCGCTATCCTACGCCGAGTCGCGGCAATACCCCCGACCAACACACCAAATGGCCAACATCGAGTCACAACGCAAGCGCAACGCACGCACCGAAAGGGAGCGTCAGGAAAACCGACGTCTCACGTCGCGCGTTCGCACATTCTTCCGTCGTCTCGAGTCCGCCTCAGAAGCCGGCGACTCTGCCGCAGCAGCTACTGAGCACCGCGAACTGGTCAGCGCCATTGACCGCGCAGTTGGCCGTGGCGCAATGCATCGCAACACGGGCGCCCGCCGCAAGGCACGCGCAGCCCGTCTCCTCACCCCTTCTTCCTGACCACGACCTAAGGGTCCAGTCGCGAATCTTGCCTTGCCGGCTTTAGTCGGCCATCTCTGCGAGTGCCCGGGCAACCGCCGTTGACTCCTGCATTGGGAGTCCGCCGCCCCTAGTCGTGAGTTCGAGCTTGGCGAGCGCAACAAGAGCGTCGCGTAGCGCTTCACTGTCAGTCGACTGAAGGTCCCTCAAGAATTGGTCAGCTGCCTTTGGTGGCATCCGTAGCGACCCTCGGATTGACGCGGGCGGTTCCCCAGCCTCTAGGCGCTCGGCAGCGGCGACCGCGTCTCGAAGCCGTCTCCCTCCCACTCCTACCAGTGCCCCAGCGCGCTCCCCTTGCTGTTCAAGCTCCAACCAGGAATGAACTGCCTTGCGCGTTTGGCCGCCAATCAGCGAGTCCGCGAGCGTCCAGACCTTGCGCTCAGCCGAGCCGGCACAGAGTTCGATCACTGTCTCAGAGTCCACGCTTGAGCCTGGCTCTAGGGAGAGGGCCAACTTCTCGAGTTCCCGCAGGAGCCGCTGCTGCCGCTCACCAACCACAGCAACAAGTGTCTTGGCGGCGGTCGCGTCAATCTTGAGCCCTAGCTCAGCCCCACGTTCCCTCGCCCACTTAGGGAGATCCCATGGCTTGACTGCTAGCTCAGCGACGACTTTGCCTTTGCTCTTAGTGACGGCATCAAGGAGGGCCTTACAAGCTTTCTGGCGCCCGTCCTCGCGGGCAAACATTGCGAGCGTCGTGTCTGGTGGCATCGACCCGAGCAGCTTTTCCAATGGCTCTGTCTCGTCTGCCTTCCAACGCTCAACCCCGTCAACGATTACAAATCTTCGGCCGAGCGTGAGGCTCATCGCGCAGACCGCAGCAACCGTCTCATCGACGTTCGCGCGGTCTCCTTCCAGGAGCTCTACCCCACCTTCGCCGGTCTCAATCTCTGCCATCCGGCGCAGGTTGGCGCGCCTCTCTCCGATCCGACCGTGGTCGTCTCCGTGGATTAGGTAGATGGCGTCAAACTCAGGCACAGAGGCCGAGTCTAGGCCTCCGAGCGGCTGCGTCCCAACATGCCCGCGCCGAGGGCAAGCACCCCCAGCATTACGAGCACTGCCTCACCAGATGGCTTCCACGGAACACTTGCCCACGAGGGCTTGCCAAAGAGCTGCGCAAGTTCCAGTAGGCACGAGACTGGAACTGCTGCCGCATAAGCGAACGGCGCTGCGACAGCCTGTGATACCTGAGCCATTGCCGAGCCTCCAAGCCCAAGCCACATCGCCGGTGCCACTGCTGGGGCTGCGAGAAGGTTGGCCGGTATGGCAGCAAGCGACAGCCGACCGACCTTCCATGCAATCACCGGTGTGGTCGCAACTGTTGCCGACACCGTGGCAGCGATTGCCTCTGCGATCAGCTCCGGGCAACCCAGCCTAACCAGGCCACGCTGCAGCGGTGGTCCAAGAGCGAGCATCCCGGCGACGGCGACAAACGAGAGTTGCCAGCCAAGTGATTGGCTGGAGTTTCTGTCGAGGAGGAGCGTGATGACACCCGCAAGACCAAGTGCGTGCCACGCGTCCGCAGGCCTCCCGCGCAGCTTCCCGGCCA
>CAFBLU010000002.1_pt1 | contig 111384 bp, 108 predicted proteins | sample 7268271 | NCBI WGS metagenome assembly CAFBLU01 (sample SAMEA6814044, study PRJEB35770) | freshwater metagenome | biome: Freshwater; feature: Freshwater reservoir; material: water | place: Czech Republic | collected 2017-05-23 | depth 30m m
AGGACCGGCAGGTAGCGGTCCAACTCCCACTGGGTGACCTGCACCCGGTAGTCATCCCACTCACGGCGCTTGATGTCAATGAAGCGATCGAAGGCGTGTTCACCGAGAGCTCGCAAGACAAGCTCTGACTCAGCAGTTATCTCCACCGCTTCGCCAAGAGTCTCGGGCAGCTGCTCAATCCCAAGCCTGCGCCGCTCCTCCGTGCTGAGGTGGTAAAGGTTCTGGTCCATTGGCTCCGGCAGCTCATAGCCGTGCTCGATGCCGTCAAGTCCCGCGTGGAGCAGTACCGCGAAGGTCAGATACGGGTTGCAGGCTGGGTCAGGGCAGCGCAGCTCCATCCGGGTTGACTGCTCCTTGCCTGGTTGAGCCATTGGTACACGAACCAGTGCTGAGCGATTGCGTCGCGACCAAGCCACGTAGACGGGTGCCTCGTAGCCTGGAACCAGTCGCTTGTAGGAATTGACCCATTGGGCGAAAACGGAGCTCATTTCGCGTGCATGGCGCAGTTGGCCGGCAATGAAGGCCTTCCCCGTGTCCGAGAGGAAATACTGGTCGTCTGGGTTGAAGAAAGCGTTCTTCCCGCCGCTGAACAGCGACTGGTGCGTATGCATTCCGGAGCCGTTCTGACCGAACAGCGGCTTGGGCATGAATGTCGCGTGGTGGCCGTACTTCATTGCGTACTCCTTGACCGTGATCCGGTAGGTCATGCAGTCATCCGCCATCTTGAGAGCGTCTGCGTAGCGCATGTCGATCTCGTGCTGGGATGGTCCGACCTCATGGTGGGAGTACTCAACTCGAATCCCAAGCTGCTCTAGGGCCAGAACTGTCTCGCGGCGGAGGTCCGAGCCTGCGTCAAGGGTTGTGAGATCGAAGTAACCGCCCTCGTCCAGTACCTCGGTGCCCTTGCTGTCCTTGAAGTAGAAGTACTCCAGCTCGGGGCCAACGAAGAAGTTCTCAAAGCCCATCGACTTTGCTCGCTCAACGGCACGCCGCAGGATGTAGCGCGGGTCACCCTCATATGGGGTTCGTTCCGGTGTCAGAACATCGCAGAACATCCGCGCAACACCATCATCCTGAGGACGCCATGGCAGCAGGGCAAATGTGGTCGGGTCGGGCATGGCGATCATGTCCGACTCCTCAATCGCATTAAAGCCGGTGATAGAAGAGCCGTCGAAGCCAATCCCGCCCTCAAAGGCGTCACGGAGCTCATCCCTACCAATGGAGAAGGACTTCAGGCGCCCAAGAATGTCTGTGAACCACAGGCGGATGAAGCGAACCTGCCGTTCTTCAACGAACGCAAGGATCTCCTCTGGAGTGCGGGGCATCTGCTCAGCCATCGAGCCTGAGGGTATCGGGGTTTCAGTTAGGCGGGTGCGACAGCCAGCGACGTGCCCATGCACCAATGGCATCAAGCGCCGGTGTTAACTCCCGTGCCATGTCTGTCAGCGAGTAGAGCTGGCTGGACTGCCTGCTTGGACATGGTGTCCTCACAATCAGGCCTCGCTCTTCAAGTTCCTTGATTCGGGCCGCCAGCAAGCGGTCGGAAAGATCAGGGACCGCAGTGGAAATCTCGCAAAACCGCATTGGCCGTTCGAGCAGAACGCTGATGATGGCACCCGTCCAACGGCGGCCAACAAGCTCAACAGCCTCTTGGTAGACCGTGCAGCACACGACCGCCTCCGACTCAGTTGCGGTGTGATCTAGTGGAGTTGCTGTTTGGGCTGCGGTCTGCATCACGGTCTCGTCCTCTGAAGGACTCTAAAGAGCATAGTCCGCAAGTCGCGAACTTCAAACAATTGAAACCCCGGTTGGCCTCAAGCCTGGCCGCTAGTGGCAGCCGCGATCACCATCACCGCTGCCAGAAACACAGCCCAACGGGCAAGCACTGCGGGCTCGCTGCTCCGTTTGGCCGCCGGCTGCCTGGCGCTCGGCGCCCGGCGGGCATTGAGGTAGACGACGGAATTGCGCTCCCTCTCAACATCCTCAACTGAGCGGAGCCGCCGGGCTTCAGACGGCTGCTCCTCGTCGCGAAAGCTGACCACATGGGTCGCTGCCGACACCCGAGAAGAGTTGCTTCGCGCCATCGGGAAGCAATAGTTGCCTCCCGTCCGGACAGAATCAGGTCAGGAATCGTCCTCGTCGGACTTCCGGTCTGCCCAAGGAATCAATTCAAGGCGCCCATCAGGGATCGCATCGCCACTGACCACTGAGATCCCATAAGTGCCCTCGCGGAGCCGAAACTCTGCGGCCTGAATGGCTGCCAGTTCGTTCCGCAGGCGTGCCACTAGCGCCGAGTCGGTCTCAAATTGTGTCTGACTCTCAGGCCGGCCCCCTACCCCGGGCTCGCCAACATCACCCGTGGCGGTGTCCTCAAGCGCAAACTCCACACGCGCCCTCTCCCTTGCGAGGAGGTCAGCAGCGTGATCGGGCTCCATCAGCGGCTTACGGGTTGGCGTAGCCCGCAGTAGCGGCTACGAATGCGGCAATGTCCTTGGCCTGCTGGCCCTGCGTAATAAGAGCAGGCATGTTGCCATTGCCACGCTGAAGTCCGTTGATGATCGTCGTGTAGACATAGTCCGCGCGGCCTTGGTAGTTCTTGCGAGCGGCCGCAGCATCGGCGGCAGGTTGCGGCATCAGCTGAACATCAAGGCTTGGGCCAACCCGGCCGTCTGCATTTGCGGAAGCAAGGCGGTGGCATGAGCCACAAAGCTCGGCGAACAGGGCCTGGCCCTTCTTCTCGTTGGCCGTCAGCTTGATCCCCTCAGCGCGAACGATGTCGGAGTTGTGTGAATCAGCAATCGAGAAAGCTGGCACGGCCAAGCCGATGACCACATACGCGAAGCCGAAGCCAATCAGCATGCGCTTGCGGGTAGCCGGACGCGTCGGGCCAGTTCTCGGGCTGCGGTCCTTCAGCAGCGCAACGAGGAGGATTCCAACCGCAATGGCGATCCAAAGAGCGGCGAATGAGTAAATGGCGATCATCGGTTGGAAAGCCTACCGTCCACGGCGGCCCGACGACGCCCGGGGAAGCGGCTGAAGGACGATCTCCTGATCATCGGGCGCATCAGCAGCCGCGAGCGGCTGAGACGCATCACGTTCACGCTGATCGGCTTCGAACAGATCTCGCACTGTGGCCTTGCCCTCAAGCGAATGGCCGAGGGATGCCACAGCCTTAACAAGGATCGAGATTCCACCACCCGCAGCAGCAGGGCGTTCCAGAGTTCCGTCAATCAACAGCAGCGGCTCCGACCGGATCAGCAGCCGGTGCTTCTCGTACACCTTCGGTTTGACAACAGCGTTGATAGTCCCGGTCTCGTCCTCCAACAGCAGGAAGAGAATCCCACCCGCAGTACTTGGCCTCTGGCGGGCAACGACCAAGCCAGCAAGGGTCGTCTGGCTCCCATGGCGAATTGTTGGCAAGTCAGCGGACCTGACTGCCCTGCGGGGCAGCCGCGGTCGAATGATCCGGATTGGATTGCCCTCAATTGCGACACCCGTGGTCGCATAGTCAGCCATCGCCCTGCCCCACTCCCCGAGTTCAGGCAATACCGGTGATTCCACCGCGAGAGGCAAGGCCAATTGGGTGCCGGCGTCCCCCATCTCCGCCATGGCCGTGACACCAAGGTCCCAAAGGGCGGCTCGGCGAGACCCGCTCAAAGAGTCACACGCCCCAGACCACGCCAGTGCTTGGAGTGATGTTCCTGCAGCACCAGACCGCGCCGCAAGGTCAGCCGTATTGGCCCAAAGCCCTTCTGTCTCTCTGGCAGACACGATCGCAGCCGCACACTCTTTCCCCACTCCCTTGACCCGCCCGAAGCCGAGCCTCACGGCCCCGCCCTCAACCGTGCACTCAACTCTGCTCATGTTGATGTCCACCGGCAGCACGGTGACGCCGCGACGCTGGGCCTCGTGAACAAGCGAATCCGGTGGGTAGAAACCCATCGGCTGCTCATCCAGCAGTGAGCAGAGGAACTCAGCCGGGTGATGGACACGGAGCCAAGTGGACTGGTAGGCAAGCAACCCAAAGGCAGCGGAGTGAGCCTTGGGAAACCCAAAGCCTGAGAAGCCCCGGATCATCTCGAACACCCTTGAGGACAGTTCTTCGTCGGCCCCGTTGAGTCGGAGAGCGCCCTCAATGAATCGCTCACGGTGCGCCTCCACCGCTGCCGATGAGCGTTTCCTGCTCATCGCGCGCCGCAACCCCTCTGCTTCTCCAGCAGTGAATCCAGCAAATGCGGTTGCCACCTCGAGCACTTGGTCTTGAAAGATGATCGTCCCCAAGGTCTCCTTCAGGACTGGTTCCAGCGAGGGGTGCATGTACTCAATCTCAGCGTTGGGATCCGCCAGCCGGCGACGGCGCCTTTCGATGTAAGGGTTAACCGCTCCACCCTGAATCGGACCAGGCCTGACGATCGCCACTTGGATGGTGATGTCATCAAGCGTCTGGGGTTGAGTCCTCAGTAGGGACGACATCTGAGCACGGCTTTCGATCTGGAAAACACCGGTTGTCTCAGCTGCCCGAATGGCCTTGAAGGTAGCCGGGTCGTCAAGCGGAATGCGGGAGAGGTCAACCCGTTCACCTCTGGTCCTTGAGATCAGCTCAACGCAGCGCTCAACCGCTGAGAGCATCCCCAGGCCGAGCAGGTCGATCTTGAGGAAGCCAGCGTCAGCACAGGAGTCCTTGTCCCACTGGACAATCCTCCTGCCAGTCATAGCGGAAGGAATGACCGGACAGCAGTCGATCAAAGGCTCTGTTGCGACGATCATGCCGCCCGGGTGCTGAGAGATGTGGCGTGGAAGACCGTGGGCTTCACCTGCCAACCGCACAAGCCACTGCCAGCGAGGGTTTGCGGCTGCCCCAGGCCCGAGTGCAGTCTCGATGTCACGGCCCACGCTCTTGCCAGACCACCCTTCCGATGACCGGGCAACCCGTTCGATCTCCGCCGCTGGCAGGCCGAGAGCTGCCCCCAAGTTTCGGATAGCGCTCCTTGCCCGATAGGTAGGGAACATCGCCACCAAGGCTGTTCTGTCCTCGCCATAGCGCTGGTGAACGCGTGGGATCAGCTTTTCCCTGATGTCCCGGGGGAAGTCGAGGTCAATGTCGGGCACTGAGGTGATGTCGTCGTTGAGGAACCTGCCCAAGCAGAGCTTCCCTGCCACAGGGTCAATGTGGGAGAGGCCAGTGAGGTAACAGACAATCGACGAGACCGAAGACCCACGACCACGCCCCGGTGGCAGAACAGACCGGACTGTATCGGGGCCACGCACCTCAGCGGCAACCTCCCGAGCCAGCTCAAGCATGTCCCTGTGGAGCAGGAAGAAACCAGAAAGGCCCAAACCGTCAATCACCCCCAGTTCCTCCTCCAGCCTGGCCTTTGCCTCTTGGCGTAGCCCTGGTGTTGAATCGCCATACCGCCCGTCGAAAGCAGCACCGCACACTTCGGCAAGTTCCCGCACCGCATCGCCGTCGCCCTCACGCGGATGCCGGTAGCCAAGGTCACAGGTCAGGTCAAACCTGAGGCGCTCTGCCAACTCACAGCTTTGGGCAACAGCCTCAGGCATTTCGGAGAACCGCTGGGCCATCCGGTCAGGAGTTGTCAGCGCATGGGATCCATTGCCACGCCGCTCGGGTTCGCAGGCATCTAGGGAGCGCCCGAGGGCAATGGCAACAAATGCGTCCTGCAAAGGCACTCTCGTGCGGTCATGGGAGTGAACGTTGCCCGTGGCAACCGTCGGCACGCCAAGTCTTGCCGCCAGCCTCGCGAGCGCGTCGTTGCGCTCGCGGTCACCTTGGTGCATTGGCCGCTGGACCTCCACCCTGAGGTGATCCGGGCCGAATCCCTCCAACAGAGTTCGGGCGGTTGCCTCGTCGTGGACGCCATGGTCGGCGCATCCCGTCAGGCAGACAAGGCCTTCCGCGTGACTTAGAAGGTCGTGGATCGATAGGCGAGGAGGTTTCGCCGGGGCGCCGGGGCGTCCGTTGCGGGTGTCCTTGTGGGCGATCGTGATGATCCGGCAGAGGTTTCGCCAGCCCTGTGCTGACTCAACCAACAGTGTTGTGTGGCGGCCATCGTCAAGTGTCACCTCCGCCCCGTGGATTGCCCTCAAGCCCATCCCTTTGGCAGCTTGGGCGAACTCCATGGCCCCGCTGAGATTGTCGTGGTCGGTCAATGCCAGCGCTCCGTGTCCGCTCTCAACGGCCGCCGCAACAAGCTCGTCGGGCAGCGATGTTCCGTCGTGGAACGAATACGCCGAGTGGGCGTGGAGCTCCGTGTACGGGGGGAGGGTTGGGTTCGGCATCAGCGGTGCACCAACCAGCGGTTGCCCGGCTGACGGAAGACAACACAGACCGCTCCCCGCTCGTCAACAACTTCCCAGTAGTGGCGTCGGATTGGCTCAGATGTCCACCAGCGGTCTTCCACCAGCCATGACTCACGGATGGCAATCACCTTGCGGCCGGCGACCTGCTCAGGGGAACCAGCCCCATCAACCCCAACCTCAACCGGCGCTGGCTCTGCCAGACGGTGGAGGCCACCCCCTCCTGCACGCGGCTTCTGACCACCGGTATTCATGCTTCGAACGGTGATAGCGCCATCCTCCGCTCTGGCAGACGCGAATCTGGTTCGACCTCAATAACCCTCAGCGCCGCATCGGCGCCGGCTGCCGCCCGGGCTTGCCTGACCGCCTCCTTTAGCCGTGCGAGACGAACGGCGTGAGGTGCCTCCAACAGGCTTGCCTGGTCAGTCGCACGTGGGCCAAAGCTCACAGCCGAGAGGGAAAGGGATGTCGGTGGGCCGGGGAGACCTCCAATGGCGGGCATCAGCGCGACTGTGATCCGCTCCCGATCATCAAGTGCCTCGCGGAAGCAGAGCTCTCGCCGCCATGTGCCACCACCTTCGATCGACGCCGAGATCGCAACTGACCGGAACGCGCGGCCGTCTCTGTCCCCACGGGCAAGGAGCCTGCGGATCAAAAGGTCAAGCGCGTATTCAAGCTGCTGCCCCCCAGCTGCTTCCGGCAGTCGGATCCGTTCAATAACCGGCGGTACCGGCCGGCGGGGCCGCAACCGCGTGTCTTTGCCGTGGGTGAGTTCGTGGGCTTCCACCCCCGCCCTGCCAAACCGGTCAGCAACAGACGCGCGTGGCATCCGCGCATAGGCGCCCAGCGTGAGAATGCCAAACCGCTCAAGTAGCCCAGGTAGATGTGCAAGATGTTGAATCGTTGCCAGCGCATCAACCGGCTGGGGTCCAAGGAAGCTGCGGGCCCCAGCCTCTCCCTCACCGACGACAACGGGCCGCCGCGGCCTTGCCGACACAGCCGCTTGGCGAGATGCGAATGGACCAGCGGCAACCCCCACGCGAGCCGGGCCACCCGTAGCCACTCGGGCCTTGGCTATGACGCGGTTGAGGCCACCGTGAAGTCTGAGTAGGCCATCAGCCTCAAACTGGGCAAGTCCCATCGCTGGGGCAGCAACATGGGCGCCGAACCCTTCCATTGCCACAAGCACTGACTCCCACGCTTCTGCCGACCCGACGGGGTCAGGTGGGATCAGAATCAACTGCGGGCAGCGGGAGAGTGCTTCCCCTACCTTCATGCCGGCCTCCACCCCAAAGGCTCCTGCGGCTAGGGATGCTTGGCCGATGAGCCGATCGCGGGCATCACGCGGCGCTAGGGCCACTGGCGTCCCAAGGAGCGACTCGTTGCCCCCAGCAGCAACCTTGAGTTCGAAGCGGGGTATCAGGACTGAAACAACACTTTGCGCCATACGAACGTATGTTCGCACAATCTCGCGCACAGTTCCACTAAGACTTTGCGCATGCACGGGCGACGGGATGGAGCCCGTGCGTCCAGCGGGGACCCTTCACGCCCCCCGCAAACTGGGAGAGGGCCCCTTGCGGGACCCTCTCCTTTAGCGAAACGATAAGCCGGATTCTGTCTTGAACGGCCATCCATCTTTGCGGCCTACCTGGACCTGGGCGGGCAGCCTCATAACGGTCCTGCTTGGCCTTGCATCGGGTGGGGTTTGCCTGGCCGCCGTGTCACCACGACGCCGGTGCGCTCTTACCGCACCTTTTCACCCTTACCGGTGGAGCCGAGGCTCCACTTAGGCGGTTCTTTTCTGTGGCACTTTCCCGCGGGTTTCCCCGGGTCGGCGTTACCGACCACCCTGCCCTTCGATGTCCGGACTTTCCTCGACTGCCCTAAGGCAGCCGCGGCCGTCTGTCTCACTTCCCAGAAGGGTACCCAGAACGAAATCACCCGGCCATTGGCCGGGTGATCTGATGCGAATCTGTTTGTTTGGCCTACACCACAGGCTGCGTAGGCGGCCCTAGTGGCACAGGCGGCCCTGGTGGCACAGGTGGCACTGGTGGCGCAGGTGACTCAGGGGACTCGTGTGCCGACTTGGCAACCGAGTGACCCTCCAGCCCTACAAGCTCGAAGTAGAGGACGGAGCTGATCACGCCGCTGGCCGGAAGCCCAAGTACATAAAGGGCCACATACCCAACGCCCAAGATCACCCCGGCGACTCCGCCACCAGCGGAGCCTCCAATAATGGCCGCCAGCAGAGCAGCAATAAGCGCCACAGCCAAAAACAGTGCGTAGGTGATGACAAGAAGCAGCAGTATCAGCACCAGCCCAAAGCCAAACACGCCCCAGCCGTTCCCCTTCACGAGGTTACGGCTTCGAGCCAAGGCGTCGAGCGAGAGCCCTTCAACAACAATCACTGGAGTGACGACTGACCACACAACACCGAGGTAAATACCTGGGATCAGGAAGATGAAGTAACCGACAAGCGTTGCCAGCGACACAAGTAATCCAACCCAGAGCATCGGCCAGATCCGAGTCTTGACGCTCTTGAGGACATCGGGGATTCCCCCAAGGACAAGGCCTCGTTCCTCGGCCTCAACCACACGTACCACCGAGGCACTGAAGGCCACGGTCGCGGCGATTCCAGCGCCCGCGAGCAGGATCCCAATCACGATAAGTACAAAGACAACGGATTGGCTGCCACCCGAGCCGATCGCAACAAGCCCGACGATCAGGCCCCCTATCAACGCCAGTGTCCCTAGTAGAAGACCAGATAGGGCTGCCAACCGCCCAAGTCTCTTCTTGAAGACGAAGATTGCCCGGTGCAGAAGCCTGTCAATGGAAATGTAATTATTCATAGTGTGAGGCTAGGCAGCCGTACGGACAGACCGCGGTCCCGGGGCGGCACGCACTGGGCCGCCCCGGGACCGCCTGTCCGCGTCAGATACTCGCTGGCGCAGGCGGGGTAGGTCCGGCTGGCGCGCTCGGAACAGGAGCGGCCGCCTCCACGAGAACGAAGTACAAGTGCGCGAAAATCAGCCCTGCGACGGGAAGTAGAACAATCGACAGTGCGATTGTCGAAAGGGCAATTCCAAGCACCCCGCCGATAAGTCCGCCAAAGAGCACACTTCCGAGCAGGATCAGCAGCTCAAGCACAAAGACAACGAGGATCAGGCCAAAGACATTCCAGCCGTTCCCCTTGATCAGTTCATGACTCCGACCGAGGGCATCAAAGGACCGGTGTTCCACCACTACTGCCGGCTGCCACACAGACCAGATCGTCATCAGGATCAGCCCAGGAACCACCAGCAGAACCAGTCCCACGGCGACGGCGATCCCAACAACAACACCAATCCAGATCAGTGGCCAGATCCGATCCTTAACCGAATCGAAGATCTCCCCAACTGAGCCTGGTTCGGTCCCGCCGTCTTCCGCCTGAACCACGCGGACTACAGCGCCTGTAAAGACCGCCACCGCAACCATCTGGACAATCGAACCCAGCATTGATCCAAAGACGCCGAGGTCCCGGGCAAGTGCCTGAATCACCCCCGCGGGAATGAACAGAACTGCTGCCATTCCAATCAGTAGACCAAAGCGTTTTCCGTAGATATCGAGGGCACGGCTAATGACCGCCCCAGCTGAGAGTTGTGTATTCATGCTCTGAAGGTATCCCGCCGTTGGCGGAGTGGGGACTTGTTCTCGCGGGGACTGGTTCTAGCGAACGTCGCGCATCAAACCAACGACACGCCCAACCAGCTGAACCTGATCAGTGATGATCGGCTTGTAAGCCTTGTTCTCTGCTTCAAGCCTGACCTTCTTGCCCTCTTTGAAGAAGCGCTTGACCGTGGCCTCGCTGTCCTCGCCAACAAGCGCAACGACAATCTCCCCGTCGCGTGCTTCCTTGGCCTCGGCCACCACGACGAGGTCTCCGTCGAGGATGCCGGCGTCAATCATTGAATCACCGCGAACACGGAGGACAAACTGACCATCCCGACCCCCAGCCTGCTGAGGGACTTCTACATGGTCCTCAATCAACTCTTCAGCAACAGTGGGACTGCCGGCGGCTACATGGCCGACGACGGGCAGACCAGGCCCAGACACGAAGCCCTTAACCCCGCGTGTTGCGCGGTCAACCAGCTCCATCGCGCGTGGCTTTGTGGGATCGCGGCGCAGAAGCCCCAGCTTCTCGAGGTTGGCGAGGTGAGCATGCACTGTTGAGCTTGATGTCAGCCCAACTGCCTTGCCGATGTCCCTGACTGTCGGTGGGTAACCGTGCTCACCAGTGAAGCCACGGATGGCGTCCATGATTTCCTGCTGTCGGCGAGTCAGTTCAAACGGGGTCACGTGGCCTCCTCGGCGCGTGATAGCTGGCGAACGGATGTTCGTACAGCGTAGCCTTCGGCACGGATAGGCGCAACTCCTGCCAGCAGGACCCCGGGGCCAGTCGCGCAATTGGCCGTGGGGCTATAATCCGGCACCACGCGCCTGTGGCGGAATTGGTAGACGCGCAAGGTTAAGGACCTTGTGACCGAAAGGTCGTGGAGGTTCGATTCCTCTCGGGCGCATGAAACGGAGCCTCGCCTAACGGCGGGGCTCCTGCCGTTTGGGGGCGTCAGCCGATCTTGAGCATCAGGATCGTGTTCAGTCCGAACACGACCGCAAAGCCAACGGTCCAGCGGTTGAGATTGCGCTCAACGAGGGAACCACCACCGAAAGGCCCACCGCCACCGCTGCCGCCAAAGGCACCGGACATGCCGGCATCTTTGCCCGAGTGCATGAGGATCAGGCAGATCAGGACGATAGAAACGATGACTTGAAGGATTCCTAGAATCAAATACATTGCCGCCAGCTTACTGCTCGGAAGGCTTCTTTACGCCCTCGGCCTCAACCCTGTGCAGAATTGCGGCAGCATCCGACCGCAGCTCAGCATCGAGCTGCTGCCAATCAGCCTCGCTCAGCTTTCCAGTCCGCCAGTCAAGTTCCGCATCCCGGATCTCACGCAGCTTGGCGTCGCGCTCAGCTTCCAGTTGGTCCAAGTCAGACGATTGGACATCAGCCTTGTCCCCGCGACGGCCATCAGCCGCATCCTGATAGATCGGGGCGCCGATGAATGTCACCACTGCCAGCAGAACCAGCATCACGACAACAAGGCCGATCACGAGGCCACCTTCTTGCGCTTCCGGGCAACTGGCCTACGAAGTCGACGGCGAACGGCATGACGAAGTCGGCGGCGAACGGGCTCCCCAGGTGGCCAGATGGCAATCAGGGCGCCAAAGAAGACGATGATTCCGCCGGCCCAAATCCATGTGACCATTGGCGACACCACGACGCGGAAGGTCGCGGGAGGTGGGTTGCGGAGGTAGGCGCGTGCCACGGCCGCGATCCCAACTGCTCGGGCAATCGGGGTCAGGTTCCCAAACTTCTTGTCAAGCCTCTCTGCGATCGGAAGAATTGTTGAAGTGTCCGGCTCGACCGCAGCCCAAAGGTCCCGAAGTGGACCGGCTCTGAGCCCTACATCAGTCTCAGTCTCCCCGGCGAACGCATCGCCAACCGTCGGCGTTTGATTGGCCGGATACCAGCTCTTGGATGTGTCAAACGTGCCATCTGCTTTGCCGTTGTGGGTGACCACCAGCTCAGCACCAAGCGAGACCCGTTCAGCGTTGACGGCAGCCGTTGGCTGTTTGTAGGTCACCGTGTAGCCACGCGTGTGGATGCTCTGTCCGACCTTGAGTGGCACCTCGGTCACTCGCTGGAATGAGGATGAGGCTGCGATGCCGCAGAGCAAGACAGCGAAGCCGAAGTGCACCACGTAGCCGCCGTAACGCCGACGGTTACGCCTGACTAGTTGCGCCAAGGCCTTCGCGGTCGGCTCGGCTGCCATGGCACGGCGCGCCCTTACACCCCGCGCGAACTCTTGGAGCACGGTGCAGCCGACCATCGCTGCCAAGACGAATAGGACCAGCGCGGAAACATCGCCGCGAACATCGCCATTGAACGCGTACAGCAACACTCCAAAGGCGATCGCAATGCCGGCAGGTCGGGCGATTGACCGCCCCAACTCAGCCAGCCCAGAGCGCCTCCAGGCAACCAGTGGACCAATGCCCATCAGAGCGACCAAAACCAGCGCGAGCGGGCCAACATACTGGTCAAACCAGGGTGGCCCCACGCTCGACTTAGTGCCTGTGATCGCCTCGCTGATCAGTGGGAAGAAGGTGCCCCACATCACAACAAACGCGAGACCTACAAGGACTAGGTTCTGCGCGAGGAAGAAACTCTCGCGCGAGATAATCGCGTCGAGGTGATGCTCGGTCTTGAGCTGCCCCCGGCGCGAGATGACAAGCCAAACCGAAGCCACAAGCTCAATCACGATCAGCGCGACAAAGGTCCAACGCAGTGTCGCCCCTGGCTCAACGAAGGCGTGGATCGAGCTCAAGATGCCTGACCGGACCAGGAAGGTCCCAAGAATTGAAAGGACCCCGGCGCCAAGCACAAGGGAGACGTTCCAGAGCTTAAGCATCCCGCGCTTCTCCTGAATTGTCGCTGAGTGGAGGTAAGCGGTTCCCAATAGCCACGGCAGCAGCGCAGCGTTCTCAACCGCATCCCATGCCCAATATCCACCCCAACCGAGCTCCGTGTACGACCAGCGCGCACCCAAGAGGATGCCGATCCCGAGCGCAAGCCAAGCTGCCAGAGCAAACCGCCGCGTGGCGAGGAGCCAATCAGCGCCAAGCCTGCGAGTGACAAGGGCGCCGATCGCAAAGGCGAATGGAATCGAGAAGAGGGTGTAACCCGAGTACAGGGCTGGTGGGTGGATCATCATGCTGGCATGGCGCAGCAGTGGGTTCAGACCAGTCCCCTCGACCGGTACTTGAGCGAGCGTGACAAACGGGTTGGCCAGAAACACAGTCATGCCAACAAACACGGCGGCAAGAGCAAATAGGACTGCCGTAGCCACGGGAACAACCTCTGCAAGGCGCCCTCTGACAACCCTCAACGCCAAAGTGGACCAGACGCTCAGAAGCATTGCCCAAAGGAGCAGTGACCCTTCCTGCGATGACCATGCCGCAGCGGCCTTGTAAAGGACAGGCGTGGTCGTTGAGGAGTGGGTGGCGACCACTTGGAACGAGAAGTCGTCGCCGAGGAACGCGATCTCGAGGACCACAAACGAACCGACAAGCAGCGCCATAAGAACTGGCATTGAGCGGCGACCTGAGGCGGCGAGATCACCCCTCCCTGTAACCGAACCGGCGACTGTTGTGATCAGGCCCCAGACCGAAACGCTGAACGCAATGAACAGCAGGGAGCGGCCAACGGTTGCCATGTCAGATCAGGATCCGGCCTTGGCGGCACGGAACTTCGACGGGCACTTGGTCTGAAGCGAATCCTTCTCGCCAATGTAGGTGCCACCCTTGGGCGCCTTCCTGACAGTGACGATCACTTCCCGGCCAACCCGGAAGGGGTCAGGAACCTGCCCGGTGTAGATGATTGGAACGCTGGCAGTGCCAACGCGGTCACGGACCTTGAACCGCAGCTGTCCACCCCCACGCACGACTGACCCTTCAACCACCTTGCCGGTGAGCTGATACGAGCGGCCAAGCTTGGCCCCGGCGATCAACTGACTCGGTGTCTTTGCCTCGCTGCCAGCACTGAAGCTGGTGTAAATGAGCACAGTGGCGAGACCCAGCGCACAGACGAGGGCAACAACAAGGCGGATTGTTCGCTTCCGGGACGGATCCATCTGCAGGGACGGAGCGTACCCGACTCGCGACCCTGTTCAGCCGCCACCCTCAAGCCGGGCGCGAGCAACCCACAGCAGGAGTCCTTAGATCTTTGCCGAAACTTTGTTGATCGTGATGCGTTTCGAAGGTATGGCCAACCGCAATGGATTCAGAATGGCAGCCACCCGGCTGATGGATTCAGCGACCGCCAGTCGCGCTTTCCCGGTTGCGACCTCAGCCCCTCCGGGCAATGTCGCAGCGATGCGGGCTCGTGACCACGACCACCCCAACGACAACGCGCTCTACAGCTGCGTCTGTGGCAGCAGCTTCACCGCCCCAGTCGCAGCAGCTACCCCTTGCCCTCATTGCGGCAACGGGCAGCCCTGGTAGAAGCCTTTACTCTTCAGGCCCATGGCCTCTTGGACGTTCCTCACAAACCACGCTCACGTGCTGGTCTGCATCGCTAAGGACCCGGGCGTGCGGGTCCGCGAAATTGCGATCCGAGTCGGGATCACAGAACGAGCCAGCCAACGGATCGTCGGGGAACTTGTGTCCGAGGGTTACGTGGAACGTCGCCGCGAAGGCCGTCGCAACAGCTACTCAGTCAAGGGTCGGTTGCCCTTGAGGCACCCAATGGACAGCAACCACGCCGTTGGCGAGATCCTCACCGTCCTCGCGGAGACAGACCAATGACCAAGAGCAAACACACAGTCGGGCTCGTCGCGCTGGCCGTGGTAGCCGCGGTGGCGCTGGGAGTACTCCTCTTCGCCCCGGGCATCGGCTGTCAAGGCGCCGAAATGTCCAATGCGGCCAAGCACTCACGCAACGCTGCGGCAGCAAGGCACCGCTACGAGTCCCTGACCCAGTACATGGACGCCAAGAAGAAGATCCTCCGTAAGCAGCGCTACGCCGCGCAGAAGAAGGCGGCCGCGGACAGCGCCAAAGCCTCCAACCCAACATCGCGATCTGCCTTCCGCGTTGGCGTCGTGGTTGGAATCTGGAACAGGTTTATCTGGAGCCCTTCCAAGTCTGGAACTGCCGGCAAACTCTCCTCCAGCCAGCTTAGAAACGCCCGCGTAGCCAACCAAGCTCTTGCTCGCCGCCTTGATCTGCTCCGGGTCAGCGCACTAGACGCCAAGCTCCCTGACTTGGCCTCCGCAGCCAGCCGCGCCCGAGCGGCACTCGGACAGGTCTCAGTTGACCTTGCCGGCTCAACCTTTACCCCGAAGGCAATCACTTCCGAGAATGACCTGATCAACGAGATCAGACGCATTGCCAAGGCACACGGGCTGAAGGTAATGCCCCGCGTACCCACCGGCACGCTCTAACCCAAGAAGCGGGATACGGGAATCGAACCCGTCTCTCCAGATTGGGAACCTGGCGTTCTACCAATGAACTAATCCCGCGTACGGGCCTAAGCCTAACGCCCAGCGGCCAACGGGTACTCTCACAACGTGCGCCACATCGCCCTGCCCCTCATCGCGATCCTCGCAGCCAGCGCTCTAGTTTGGGTGACTGTCGTCGTCGTCTGGGGCTTTCAGACGTATCTCGCCATATTGCGCCGCCTGATCGGCATCCTCGCCATCATCGCTGCCACAGGCTTTGTAGCGCTGATCATCTTCGGTGTGTCGCAGACCGGCGATGACCGAACGCTGGACCAAGCAGTAGCCAATGCCAGCAAACCAATCGCCCCGGGCTGGACGGACAAACTGCCATCCCTTTCCGGGCCCTCACAGTCTCTCTCTGATTACAAGGGGAAGGTCATTGTTCTCAACCTTTGGGCTTCCTGGTGCCCGCCCTGCCGCGATGAGGCTCCACTGCTTCAGCGGACCCAGCTCAAGATCGCAAAACTGGGGGCAACCGTAATTGGGGTCACATGGAATGACTCTGTCCCTGACGCCAAGGAGTTCGCTCGCAAGACGGGGATGACATACCCCCAACTACGTGATGTGACCGGAAGCTTTGCCAAGGCCTACGGCACCAAAGGCCTACCTGAGACTTTCATCATCAACCGCCAAGGGCGTGTTGTAGCGCTCAACCGGGGAGAGATCACCGCTGAGTTCCTTGCCAAGAACTTGGATCCACTCCTAACGCAGGTGAAGAAGTGACCAGCCACCTCCGCTTCCGGCAGCCCGTCGCCGCACTCCTACTTGCGCTCCTGATGCTCGCGGGTCCTACTCAAGCCATAGCCAACAATGCCCACCCCACCCTGGCCGAGGTGGAGGACGAAGTGATGTGCACCGTCTGCGGAGTTCCTTTGTCCCTCGCTCGTGAGGCCCCAGCAGCCAAACGAGAACGGGTGCTGATCCTGTCGCTGATTAAGCAGGGGCAGACCAAGCAGCAGATAGAGGACAGCCTGGTGGCCTCCTATGGCCCCCAAGTCCTTGCCACCCCGAAAGCCGAAGGCTTCGACCTCTGGGCCTGGCTAGTTCCCGTCTTGCTGATCGCATCAGCCTTCGCAGGGCTAGTGCTGATTCTGCTTCGTTGGGTTAGGTCCCGGGGCAAGGTGGCTCAAAGCGGCGAGAGTGATCCACCTGTCGCGCCTATCAGCGGCCCCGATGCCGCAATGGTCGACGAAGCTCTGCGCTCAGACAGCAACTCCTAAGACTTAGGTCAGAGTTCGTCCGGCGCCGAGACGCCGAGCAGCGCGAGCGCCGCAGCAATCTGAGTCTGAGCTGCTGCCGCCAGAACCAGTCTGAAGTCACGCTCTGCATCCGGTGCACCAATGATGCGGCAATCCCGGTAGAAGGCTGTGAACTCCTGCGCTAGAACCAGCGCGTAGGCGCAAATCCGGTGGGGAGCCCTACGCGCTGCAGCCTCCGCCACCTCGGCCGGCCAGGAGACCAGTCGGCGGATCAGCTGCTTCTCAGACTCGTGCAGTTCAGCTGCGGGGCTGGGAATCGCGGGCACGCCAACCCCAGCCTTGGCGATCACCGAGAACGCCCTCGCATGGGCATATTGGACGTAGTACACGGGGTTCTCAGCACTGCTGTCACGAGCGAGGTCGAGGTCAAGATCCACTGTTGTGTCGTGGGAGCGCTGGAGCATGAACCAACGAGCCGCGTCAACGCCAATCTCGTCGAGCAGGTCATCGAGAGTCACGAAGTCACCTCTGCGCTTGCTCATCTGGGACCTAGTGCCACCTTCAACGAGGTTCACGAACTGCATGATCACCATCTCAAGTCGGTCCGGGTCCTCCCCCAGTGCGGCGATCGCAGCGCTCATCCGTGCGACATAGCCGTGGTGGTCAGCGCCCCACACATCGATCAGCCGTTCGCCGCGGGACAGTTTGTCCGCGTGATAGGCAATGTCAGCTGCGAAGTAAGTCGGCTCTCCATCAGATCGCACTAGAACGCGGTCCTTGTCATCCCCGAAAGCGGTCGTTCGGAGCCAAAGAGCACCGTCTTCACTGAAGGCGTGCCCACCGCGCTGCAGGGCATCGCAGGTCTTGGTGACTTGGGACGAGCCGTCTGGCCCATGCAGGGTTGCCTCAGAGAACCAATGATCAAACGCCACGCCGTAGCGCTCGAGCGTGGAAGCAATCCCAGCCACAAGGATCTTGATACCCGCTTGAGCTACCTCAGCTGGGTCACCGTCCCCGGCTCCAGGGATTTGAGATGCCAGCTCAATGACGTAGTCCCCTGAATAGCCGTCCTCGGGAACCTCAGTCCCGTTGGCCCTAGCGATGATCGAAAGTCCGAGACGTTGGATCTGCGCCCCAGCATCGTTGATGTAGTACTCCCGGGCGACACTGTTGCCGTGGAATTCAAGAATGCGGGCGAGTGAGTCACCGTAGGCCGCATGACGCCCACCAGCCGCAGTGAGTGGCCCAGTCGGGTTGGCGGAGACGAACTCCACAATTATCTTCTCTACCTCACGGCTACCACGTGAGCCAAACTGGCCGCCGGTCTGGACAACAGCCTCTGCTGCCTTCAGGTACCAGGCATCGCCGAGGGTCAGGTTCAGGAACCCCGGCCCAGCTACATCCCAGCTGGTGAGGGAATCCCCAAGCTTGACCTCAAGTTCCTTGCCCAAAGCCGCCGCGAAATCGCGTGGGGGAAGGCCGGAGCTGCCAGCGCTGACAAGCGCCGCGTTGGTTGCCAAGTCCCCGAACTTAAGATCCTTCGGGGGATCGAGCGCAACGCGGTCAATCGCGGACGCGTCACCGCCTGCGGCGTTGATTGCCTCGGCGAGCGTTGCTCTCAGTTGGGCGATTGGATCACTCATGCAAGACGGGAGGCTACCCGTGCCACCCGAAAGGGGGACGCTGTGTCACCGGTGGTATGGCTCGCCGGCGAGAATCGCATGGGCTCGCAGCAGCTGCTCAAGGAGCACGACGCGCGCTAGTTGGTGAGGAAGGGTCATCACTCCGAACGAGATCTTGTGCTGCGCAGCCGGGTAGTCAATCCCGTTAGGCCCCCCGATCAGAAAGCAGACCGTCTTGCCCTCCATCTGCCGGTCCGAAATGAACTTGGCGAACGTGGGTGAATCCATCTGAACCCCAGTGGGGTCCATCTGAACCACTGTCGCCCCACTAGGAATACGTGCGATTGCGGCAGCCGCGTCCTTTACCTCAACCTGTTCAACGGTCGCTCGGGGGCGCAGGTGCTTTGCGTAGTGGTCAACGTCGTCCGCATATGGCGGCCGCACTTTTCCAACCGCTACAAGGAGAATCCGCACCCTTGCGATAGTAGGCCAGTGAGGAATTAACCGTAATCCATGCTCGCCGCCGTTCTTTCAGACATCCACGCAAACGTGCAGGCGCTCGAGGCCGTGCTTGAAGCTGCCGATCGCGAAGGCGTCGACGAGATCTGGTGCCTGGGTGATGTTGTCGGCTACGGAGCTGACCCTGGAGCCTGCGTTGACCTGATGCGGGAGAGGTCAGCCGTTTGCCTCGCCGGCAACCACGACCTCGCAGCTATCGGCGCAATCTCAACTGATGTCTTCACTCAGGGCGCTGCGGTGGCGGCGCGCTGGACAAACACTGCTCTCAACGACGAACAGCGCGCCTGGCTTTCAGGTCTCGCCCCATCTGGCAGTCACGCGGGCGCGGCTCTCTACCACGGCAGCCCTCGCGACCCAGTTTGGGAATACGTCCTCTCGGCACTTGCAGCCGAAATGTGTTTTGACGAAGCAGGCCGCCCCCTTATTCTCGTCGGTCACTCCCATGTTGCTCTCGCCTTCTCGCGCCTCCCCGGAGAGCCCGCCACCGGGGAAACTCGTCGCGACGGCGCCGTCCTTGACCTCAAGGGCGCTGAGTGGATACTCAACCCAGGATCAGTGGGGCAACCCCGCGATAACGACCCAAGGGCCGCATGGATGCTCTTGGACATGAGCGCGGGAAGATGCGAATACCGCCGCGCGGAATATGACATCCCAGCCGCGCAGAGCGCAATCCGAGCCGCCGGCCTTCCCGAGTCACTTGCGGACCGGCTCCGGCTGGGCGTCTAGCATCCCCCCTATGCGCAGACTTCGGACACCACTGATCCTGATCGCAGTCACCGTGGTGGCTGCGATAGCCACGGGCTGCGGGTCAACCACCACGGGAATGCTCACGCAGGCACAGTCCGACGCACTTAACGCAGCACTTGACCGCGTCGACATCGCAACTTCCAACGGGGACTGCACTGAGACCGCAGTCCAGGCAACAGCGCTGCGGGGCGTGGTCGGCGAACTTCCCCCTAGCGTCAATAGCGCCCTGAGGGCGAATCTCCGTGCGGGAGCCATGACAGTCGAAAGCACCTCACTCGTGGATTGCGCAAAGGCAAGCACCACCACCTCTACAACGAGCTCATCGACCTCAACATCGTCGAGCTCAACGACAACAACCTCAACGACAACCCCCACCACCACAACGACCGAGCCGACTACGACTACCACGACCGACACAGGCGGCGGAACTCCGCCTATTCCCTGATGGCTGAGGGCGAAGTGATTGCAGGCAGGTATCGACTCGAGGGGCGCCTTGGGTCCGGCGGCATGTCAACCGTTCACCTTGCCTTTGACGAGCGGCTCCAGCGGAAGGTTGCTGTCAAGCTCCTGGCCGAGCATCTGGCTGATGACCCAGCCTTCATCTCACGCTTTAGGCATGAGGCACTGGCAGCAGCACGCCTCGTCCACCCGAATGTGGTTCAGGTCTTCGACTTTGGGCTTGATGAGTCGTCGCATCGGCACTTCATCGTGATGGAGTTCGTTTCCGGCAGCTCCTGCGCCGAACTGCTCCGCGACCGCGGTTCCCTCCCTGCGTCTGAGGTGGCCGGATTCACTGCTGACTGCGCCGAAGGGCTTGCCTATGCCCACCGTCACGGCGTAGTGCACCGTGATGTCAAGCCCGGCAACCTTCTTGTAACTGAGGGTGGCCGAGTGAAGCTGGCCGACTTTGGGATTGCCAAGGCGACAGAGCAAGCAAGCGTGACTCAGGTGGGATCGGTGCTTGGAACGGCCGCATACCTTGCCCCAGAGCAAGCCAGCGGCGAGGACGCAACCCCCCTCTGTGACATTTACGCCCTTGGTGTTGTTGCTTACCAGCTGACCACGGGTCGGCTCCCATACGACGCCTCATCACTCTCTGAGCTGGTACTCCGTCAACAGCAGGAGGCACCACCGAGGCTTGATGTTGTCGACCCATCAGTTCCGGTTGACTTCGCCAACGCCGTTGAGCAGGCCCTCTCACTCGAGCCAAGCCACCGCCCACAAGACGCGGCCGTGTTCGCGAATATGCTGCGCGGTCACTCTGGAGAGCAGGCGACTTCAGCTACTCGCATTCTCGCCGGCGCCGACACACCGCAAACTGCAATGGACTCACCGCCTACCACCGCACAGCGCCAGGCCCGGCCACCCCGTAACCCTCAGCGTGACCACCAGCCAGCCGCTCCGGCCCCGCAACGTAAGAACGTTGCGATGAGGCGTCTTGTTGCCTTCCTAACCGTTCTAGCACTGCTCGCAGCAGGCGCTGGTGCCGCTATCTATGCGACCAGTGGAACCAAGAGTGGCGTCAGACTCCAGCCAGTCTCAGGCAGCAACGCTCAGCAGGCAGCGCAATCAATGCGCGACCTGATCGACGCTAATACGCCCTAGTTCCTCAGGCGTCCCAAGGGTTTGCGCCGGATCGCAGGGCAGCGGCGACAGCAGGCAGGGTGTTGTCGGCAACGGCATCCCGAAGCCGGTCCATCAGCCTCGCAATGAAGTAGAGGTTGTGCAAAGTGATCAGCCGCATAACCGTGTGTTCCTTCGCCCGGATCAGGTGGTGCATGTATGCCCGCGTGAACCCTTCAGAACAGGCCGGGCAACCGCATCCCTCGGCCAGCAGGCGGCTGTCGTCCCTTGCCGTCGCTCGGGTTAGGTCTAAACGCCAACGATTGCCTGGGTCGGCAACGACGGCTGTGCCGTGGCGACCGATCCGGGTTGGCATCGCGCAGTCAAACGTGTCAATACCGAGCTCGACTCCGCGAATCAGGTCGTCCACGTCGCCAATGCCGAGAAGGTGCCTAGGGCTGTCCGGCGCGACGCGATCAAGTTCATCTGTCGCCCAGCTGACCACTTCGTACATCTGCTCCTTGTTCTCCCCGAGTGATCCGCCAATAGCGATGCCATCAGGGTTACGGGCAGCAACGGCAGCAGTGGACTCACGCCGCATGTCCTCATAAACCCCGCCCTGGACGATCCCGTAGACCATCTGCCACTCCGGACCATTGGCCTTATGCCACGACAGGCAGCGGTCCAGCCAACGGTGTGTTCTCTCCGTTGACTTGGCCGTGTACTCGCGCGTCACATGGAACGGAGTGCACTCGTCAAAGACCAGCGCAATGTCAGATCCAAGCTTGGCCTGAACCTCCATCGAGGTCTCCGGCCCCATGAACATCTCAGCCCCATCCACATAGGAGCGGAATCGGACGCCCTCCTCGTCGATCCCGAGAATGCGGCCCTGCCGCCCTGGCCCGTTGGCGCTGCGCCCCTTAACTTCATCGGCGACAGTCCCGTGGCCCATCGAAAATACTTGGAAGCCGCCTGAGTCAGTGATGATCGGCCCGGGCCAGCGCATGAACTCCCCCAATCCTCCGAAGTCGGCGACTAGATCGGCCCCGGGTTGGATCATCAGGTGGAAGGTGTTGCCAAGAATCATCTCGAAGCCGAGCTGGTCGACCTCGCGGGGAGTCAGGGACTTGACGGTCCCCTTCGTACCTAGCGGCACAAACGCCGGCGTCCGCACATCACCCCGGTGGAGGTGAAGAACCCCTGAACGGGCCTGTGAATCACTCGCCCGAGCTTGGATCTCAAATCTGTTGCTGCCTGCTGGGCTCGGTTGTGTCATGGCGCCAGAGACTAACGGTGTCCGACCAACGCGGCCGATGGGACCAATCAGCCGTTGATCAGCGAGACGCCGGTCATACCGGCCGGCTGCGCGATGCCGAGGATGCCGAGCAGCGTTGGTGCCACGTCGGCGAGCACGCCGCCCTCGCGGAGCGTTGGCCCGTGTGTGGTGACGATCAGTGGGACGGGATTGAGCGAGTGAGCTGTGTTGGGACTTCCATCAGGCTCGAGCATGTTGTCCGCATTGCCATGGTCAGCGGTGACGACACACACGCCACCCGACGCGTGAACTGCCTCAAGAACAGTGCCGAGACAGCGATCAACGGTCTCAACTGCCTCAACAGCAGCGGGAATTGAGCCCGTGTGGCCGACCATGTCAGCGTTGGCAAAATTGATGATTCCGAAACCAGGTTCGTCCTGTTGCCAGGCGGACACAAAGGCGGCTGCTGCTTCAGGACCACTCATCGCGGGCTTCATGTCGTAGGTCGCAACATCGCGGGGTGACTGGACCATCTCGCGTCGCTCGCCCTCGTATGGAGCCTCCTCTCCACCGTTGAAGAAGTAGGTGACATGTGGGTACTTCTCGGTCTCAGCAACATGGAGTTGGCGAAGGCCCGCTCCAGCGATGACGGACGAGATGGTTACATCCGGACGGTGAGGTGGAAATGCGACCGGGTAGGGCCAGCCCTCCACATACTCAGTCATCGACGCCAACCGCCCGACTGGTTCAACCCCACGCCGATCAACATCTGTGAATGAGGGGTCCGCCAAGGCGCGGACGATCTCCCTCATTCTGTCCGGTCGGAAGTTGAAGCAAATGACAGAATCCCCGGCCCTGATTGCCGTGTCGTCTCCAACGGTTGTGGGCAGGATGAACTCGTCGGTCTCATCCCGCGCGTAAGCAGCCTCTACGGCCTCAGATCCAGTTGTTGCAGCAAACTCCCCTTGGCCGCCCAACATCAGGTCAGCGGCCTTCTGAACACGGTCCCAGCGGGAATCCCTGTCCATCGCGAAGTAGCGCCCGATAACGCTTCCTACCCGGGCGTTGCCGGCTTTTGCGCACCAGGCGTCAACCTTGGTTAGATATCCGGCGCCAGCAGTGGGCAATGTGTCCCTCCCGTCGGTGAACGCGTGGACAATCACCTCGCCGGTGGAGGCACTGGAAACTTGGGCTATCAGGGCCTGCAGGTGCTCAAGGCTTGAGTGAACCCCCCCATCTGACACAAGCCCAATCAGGTGTGTGCGCGTCGCACCCTTGACAGCATTGAGGAGAACTTCATTCTCATCAAACTGCCCATCCGCAACGGCTTCGTCAATCCGCATCAAGTCCTGCCTGATCACGCTCCCGGCGCCAAGGTTGAGGTGTCCAACCTCGCTGTTGCCCATCTGCCCCTCAGGGAGCCCCACGGCGGGCCCACAGGCCGTCAGCGTCGTGTGCGGGTAGGAACTCCAGATCTCGTCAAAGACCGGCGTGTTGGCCATCTCAACGGCGTTGCCCGGGCCAGCCGGAGCCAGACCCCAACCATCAAGAACGATCAGCACCGCGCGAGGCGCTGGCAGAGCTTCCGCTCCGGGCCGGATTGTCATCAGCCGGCAGCAACCATGTCGCCGAATGACTCCGGATCAAGCGAGGCCCCACCAATCAGGAGCCCGTCACAGTCCGCAAGGGCAAGCAGCTCAGCCGCATTGTCAGGCTTGGCTGACCCGCCGTAGAGAATCCTTACCGCCGCAGCAGCCTCTTCGCTGCGCTCGGCGATCAATGAGCGGATGAACGCGCAAGCCTCCTGAGCCTGTTCTGATGTCGCAACCTTGCCCGTGCCGATCGCCCAGACAGGCTCGTAGGCAATGGCCACTGACGCAAGCTGCGCGTCGTCAATTCTTGACAATCCCTCAGTGATCTGAATTCGAAGACGGTCCTCAGTTGTTCCAGCCTCGCGCTCCTCATCGGTCTCGCCAACACAGAGCATCGGAGCGAGTCCGGCTTCAAGGGCGGCTACGACCTTGTTTGAAAGCGCCTCATCCGTCTCACCGAAGTAAGCACGCCGCTCCGAGTGACCGAGGATCACTCCGTGGACATCAAGCTCACTCAGCATTGCCGCGGAGATCTCACCCGTGAATGCTCCTGAGCCTTCCTCGTGCATATTTTGAGCGTAGACCTCAACACGAGACCCGCGGGTTGAATCGACCATCGCCTCAAGCGATGTAAACGGAGGGCAGATGACTACATCCACATTGTCAGCCGTCGTGAGTCGCGGAAGCAGGCCTTGGATGAAGGCCTCCGACTCCGCAACCGTCTTGTGCATCTTCCAGTTACCTGCCACCAGCGGTTGTCTGCTCATCTGAGTGCCTCCACTCCTGGCAATTTCTTGCCTTCGATCAATTCAAGTGCTGCTCCGCCCCCGGTTGAGATCCAGTCAACCTTGTCGGCAAGTCCAAACTGTGCGATAGCCGCAGCAGAGTCACCTCCGCCAATCACGGTCTGCCCATCGCTCTGCGCTACCCCGTCAGCAACAGTGCGCGTTCCAGCAGCGAAGGGGTCCAGTTCGAAAGCGCCCATTGGGCCATTCCAGAAGACAGTTCCAGCCTCGCGGGCGGCCTCCGCATAGGTGGCAGCACTCTTGGGGCCAATGTCCAGGCCCATCCAACCGTCAGGAACATCCACACCCTCGAGCAGCTGGACCTCGGTGTCGGCTGAGAACTCACGTCCCAACACGAGGTCTACTGGGAGTTCGAGCGTCGCGTTACAGCCAGCGGCGACCTTTGCGAGCGCGGCCTGGGCATGCTCAGCATCGTTGTCAGAGCAGAGTGAATCGCCCACACTGTGACCTTGGGCCTTAAGCAGTGGGAACACCATTGCGCCGCCGACCAGAACCCTGTCCGCAACATCGAGGAACCGCTCCAAGACGGCGATCTTGTCACTGACCTTGGAGCCGCCGACAATCGCAACCAGTGGTCGCTTGGGGTCGGCAAGCATTCCCTCGATCGTCTGGACCTCTTTCTCAAGTAGCAAGCCAGCAGCCGACGGGAGTAGCGCCGCAACCCCGCATGTGGACGCGTGTGCCCGATGTGCGGCACCAAATGCGTCGTTCACATAGACATCAGCGAGTGAGGCGAGGTAGGCGCACAGCTCAGGGTCATTCTTAGTCTCCCCCTCCTCATAACGGATGTTCTCGAGGATCAAGACCTGCCCAGGAAGAAGGCTCTCCGCCTGCTCCTTGACCACTGGGCCGCTCGTGCCGGACGCAACGATCACTGTCGAACCGAGCAACTTGGCAAGCCGCTGGGCAATAGGCCAGACAGACAGCTCTGGCTCCACCCCGTGCGGCCGACCGATATGGGTAACTAGAACAACAGACGCACCCGCTTCCAGCAGCCGACGCAGCGTCGGGAGTGCCTCGCGGATCCGAGTGTCATCAGTAATGCCACCATGGTTGAGCGGGGCGTTGAGGTCCGAGCGCAGCAGCACTCGCTTTCCGCTTACATCGAGACCATCAAGGCCCTTGACGCCATCCATGTTCTTCTACACCGACCCGTCTGGGACCGCCCTGCAGGTCCTAGAGGACCTGCTGGACGAGCTCCACAACGCGGTTGCTGTAGCCCCACTCGTTGTCGTACCAAGCGACAACCTTGAGCATCGTTCCGTCAATCACGGCGGTCAACTCAGCATCCACAATGGATGAGTAAGGCGAACCAACGATGTCCGAGGAAACGATTGGGTCAGTCGTGTACTGAAGGACTGAACTGAGTGGTCCATCAGCGGCTGCCTTAAGGGCGGCGTTGACTTCCTCAACGGAGGTCTCACGCTCGGTCTCGACCGTGAGGTCGACAACTGAGCCGGTAGGAACTGGTGCGCGAACCGCGAAGCCGTGGAGCTTGCCTGACAGTTCAGGAATCACAAGGCTGATTGCCTTTGCTGCGCCGGTCGAGGCTGGGATCAGGTTGATCGCAGCTGCGCGGGCACGGCGCAGGTCAGAGTGTGGAAGGTCCTGGAGCCGCTGATCCGATGTGTAAGCGTGGATCGTTGTCATCAGGCCATGCTTGATTCCAACAGTCTCGTGCAGAACCTTGGCTACAGGCGCGAGGCAGTTGGTCGTGCATGAGGCGTTGGAGATGATGTGGTGTTCATCCTTGTTGTAAGTGTCGAAGTTGACACCAAGGGCGACGGTTACATCCGGATCACTCGCAGGAGCGGAGATGATGACCTTCTTTGCTCCAGCAGCGAGGTGCTTGGAAGCGTTCTCGCGGTCTGTGAAGAAGCCAGTTGACTCAATCACCACATCAGCACCAAGCTCACCCCATGGAAGAGCAGCAGGGTCGCGCTCGGCGAGAATCTTGATCTCCTTGCCATTTACGACAAGGTTTCCGCCGGTGACTTCCACTGTCCCCGGGAACGGCCCGAGAATCGAGTCGTAACGAAGCAGATGAGCGAGCGTCTCTGCATCAGTTAGGTCGTTAATTGCGACCCACTCGATGGGAGCGTCGGACTTGAGGGCTGCACGGAAAACGTTACGACCGATACGACCAAAGCCATTGACTGCAACTCGGACTGACATTTCTGGAAGATCCTTCCTGTCGGGGCGTTGCTCAAACATTGAGCCGCCCCTTTGGGCGGCGACACTTTTCAGCCTACCAACGGTCCCCCGGACCGTGAGTTCCGACCTACTCAGGCTTGGCGGTCTGCGTCCCTGTGATTGGCGTCAACGAGCAGGCCTTCTGTGCCCGTGTAGCGCTTAACGAGGGATTCAACTGTGGCAACGGAGCGGTGCCTGCCTCCCGTGCAGCCAACGGCAACAACCATGTGGTTCTTCCCCTCCGCTAGGTACCTGGGGAGGAGATAGTCAAGGAACGGATGCAGAACACCAAAGAACTCAGCCAAGTCCCCTTCGCTGTCGATGAAGTCGACTACCCGTTGGTCACGTCCTGTCAATGGACGCAGGTCCGGGTCGTAGTGCGGGTTGGGCAGGAACCTCACATCAAAAAGGAGATCAGCATCCCGCGGGGGCCCGTGCTTGAAGCCGAAGCTCTCGAAGGTGACCGCCATGCGCCCCGAGTTAACGCCGATCAGTTCCTCGCCAATCCTTCGCCTCAGCGAAGCGGCAGTCAGCCCCCCAGTGTCGACAACAATGTCGGCCCGCTCTCTCAGGGGCGGTAGCAACCCTGCCTCAGCAACCACCCCTTCGGCCACCGAACCCGACACAGCGAGGGGGTGCCGTCTCCGGGTCTCCTTGTATCGGGTCACAAGTGTCTGTTGGTCCGCCTCGAGGAAAAGCATGCGCAGGGGCATCCCCGCCGCCTTGAGGTCATCGATGACCTTGGCTAGCCCTGAGAACAGTTCCCGGCCGCGTACATCACAGACAACGGCGGCCCGCTCAACCTTGGAGCCTTCGAGGCTGAAGAGGTTTGCCAGAGATCCGATCATCTCCGGCGGGAGGTTGTCCACGCAGAAGTAGCCCTCATCCTCAAACTCACCGATCGCCGTGGATTTGCCAGCCCCGGAGAACCCGGTGATCACGACAAAGTCGATCAGTTCGACGGGAACAGTCCCATCAATGTTCTCAGCAGCGTTTGCGGGCGATCCTTCCATCAGTCAAGTGTGACGCAGGCGCGCCCTAAGCCCGGCAGCTTGCAGCGTGCTGTTCAGCCGTAGGTCTTATTGATGTGCGAGTGGAGGTCCCTCGCAACCTTCCCCGGAAGTCCCGGGACTGACTCAAGTTCGTCGCGACTGGCAGCAAAGACTGCCTCCGCTGTGCCGAAATGAGCCAAAAGCTGGCGCCGGCGGGTCGGCCCAACGCCAGGCAGACCGTCAAGCGCAGAGTCAGTCATAGCCTTACTCCTGCGCCTGCGGTGGTGCGTAATGGCAAACCGGTGCGCTTCGTCCCGCACTCGCTGCAGGATCTGAAGCTCGGGGGTGTCGTGGTCGAGCATGATCGGTGCGCTGCTTCCCGGTACGAAGATCTCCTCGATGCGCTTGGCGAGCGAAATCACAGCCACACCTTGCTCCGTGAAGCGTTTCAGGGACTTCAGCCCAGCTGAAAGTTGCCCAGGACCACCATCAATCACGATCAGATTCGGCAGGCTGGCAAAGCTCGAGTCCCGCTCGGTGTCATGAGGGGAGAGATCACTCTCTGCCTCCCAGCGTTTGAGCCTTCTGGCAAGAACCTGCTCCATCGACGCGTAGTCGTCCGGCGCGCCCGCGACCGCATCCCTAATTCGGAATGACCGGTACTGGGCTTTGGCCGGCACTCCAGCCTCAAACACGACCATCGACGCGACCGTCTCAGTCCCCATCAGATGGGAGATGTCGAAGCACTCGATCCTCAGCGGCGGCGCGTCAAGGCCTAGAACCTCAGCCAAGCCATCCAATGATGCTGTCCTCTGCTGCCGACTTCGCTCCTCCCGCAGCCGCTCCTGCCCGAGCGCAAGCGTCGCGTTTCGCTCGGCCATCTCGATCAGCTGCCTGCGGTCGCCGCGTTCTCCACCGCCAACCTCGACTTTGGAGCCTCTGCGTTCACTGAGAGCATCTGCGATGGCGATCACCTGAGGTGAGTCGGCCAGATCTGATTGGACAATGACCAGCGGAGGAACAGCCGCAACATCCCCGTAGTGCTGCATCAGAAATGCCTCAGCAACCTCAGCCACAGTGCCTCCGGCGCTATCGAGGTAGAAGGAGAGTCTGTCGGTCAGGAACCCATCCCGGATCTGGAGCACTTGGGCATTAGCGTCGTTCTCGCCGACAGAGACGGCAACCGCGTCAAGTGTACCCGCGGCAATCCCGGCCACCCGCTGGCGCTCTAGGACTGCTTTTGCTGCCCGAAGACCATTGCGGGCTCTCGTGGCATCCTCATAGCGCTGCTCGCTTGATGCCAGGTCCATCTCGGCTTGGAGCTTCTGTTGTAACTCGTTGTGGCGGCCGGATAGGAAACCGATTGCGTCCTCAATCCCCAAGCGATAGCTCGCTGAGTCGATCTCTCCAATACACGGCCCAGCACAGCGCTCGATGTGGAAGTCAAGGCATGGTGACCCGCTTCGCCGACCGGGCTCGCTGCCTTCGCAGGACCTGAACATGAAGACACGGTTGAGCATCTCTACCGTCTTGCGTGCTGCCCGCGAGCTTGCGTATGGGCCGAAGTACAGGCGGTTCCTCCGACGCTTCTCCCGTGTCAGGTAAACCCGCGGGAACTCCTCGTCCATCGAAATGCCGATGAACGGATAGGACTTGTCGTCTCGCAGGAGGATGTTGTAGCGCGGCTTGTATCTGCGGATGAAAGCCTGCTCCGTGAGGAGGGCTTCCGCCTCCGTCTTGACAACTACACACTCGATCTGGTCAACCGCAGCGATCATCTCCATCTGACGCCTCCCTGCAGGCGCGTTGAAATGCGACGCCACCCGTGAACGGATCGAATTTGCCTTGCCGACATAGATGACCTGATTCGCGCTGTTTCGGAATAGGTAAACGCCAGTCTCATCGGGCAGGGCGAGGCGCTGCTCGCGAATCCGCTCGTCGTTGGTCTGCAGATCACTCATCTCCACCACGACAATACGAGCAGGCAGTAGTCTGCCGTGCATGTCAGCGACAGAGCAGGAGCGAGTCACTTACCGCACATGCCCTCTCTGCGAGGCAACATGCGGGCTTGAGATAACCCTCCGCGGCGACGAAGTAGTGAAGGTACGTGGGGATGAAGCCGACGTATTCTCCAAGGGGTTCATCTGCCCCAAGGGAGCCTCATTGGGTGCGCTACACGCAGACCCTGACCGCCTCAAGACGCCGATGGTCAAGGAAGGCAACAGCCATCGGCCTGCAACTTGGGATGAAGCCTTTGAGCTGATCGCCGAGAAGCTGCAGCCAATCCTCGCTGCTGACCGGAACGCAGTAGGCATGTACTTCGGGAACCCCAACGCGCACAACCTCTCAAATCTTCTCTACAACAGGGTCTTCATCAAATCCGTTGGCTCACGCAACCAATTCTCCGCCAGCAGCCTTGATCAGCTCCCCAAGCAGATCGCCAGCGGGCACATGTTCGGTTCCTCGCTCGGAGTGGCAATACCCGACATCGACCGCACCGACTTCCTCCTGATTATGGGCGCCAACCCGCTTGCTTCCAATGGCAGCATGATGACCGCGCCTGACTTCCGGGGCCGTATTCGGGCAGTCCGTGAGCGCGGTGGGCGGGTCGTCGTTATTGACCCAGCGCGGACCCGCACTGCCAAAGAGGCCGACCTCCATCTAGCAATCACACCTGGCGCTGACGCCTTCCTCCTCTTCTCGATCATCAACACCCTCGTCGCTGAGGGCTATGTGGAGAAGGGCTTGGCCAAGCTCGGCAAGACAGCCGAGTTCCTTGCCGGCGTTGACGAGGTCTGTCAGCTGGCTGACCACTTTGCCCCTGAAACAGTCGCCCCGAAGTGTGGGATTACTGCCGACGAGATCCGCACCCTCGCCCGTGACCTCGCAAACGCAGACCGGGCAGCAATCTACGCGCGAATGGGCACCTGCACGCAGGAGTTCGGCACCGTGTCCTCTTGGCTTGTTGATGTCATCAACACACTGACTGGCAACCTCGACCGGGAGGGCGGAGTCATGTTCCCCGACCCTGTCGCTGGGGGAATCTCCGGTGACCCGGGCAAGGGCCGCGGCATTGCCACTGGACGATGGGCCACCCGCGTCCGCGGACTCTCAGAGTCACTGGGAGAACTCCCAACTTCTGCTCTTGCAGAGGAAATCGACACGCCCGGAGAAGGGCAGATTCGCGCAATGTTCACGGTTGCTGGAAACCCGGTCCTGAGCTCACCCAATGTTGAAAGGCTTGAGAAGGCACTCGCCGGGCTTGACTTCATGGTCAGCATTGACCCTTACCTGAACGAGACATCGCGCCATGCCGATGTGATCCTCCCCGCCCCATCCCCCCTGACCCGCTCGCACTACGACCTCGCCTTCTACCAGCTGTCAATCCGCAACATCAGCCGTTACTCACCCGCGCTCGTTGAGGCCGATCCTGAGTTCCCTGATGAGTGGGAGACACTGCTGCGGCTCTCAATGATCTGCGCAGGCCAGCCAGCTGATTCTGACATCAGCGGCCTTGATGACTTTGTCGCGCTCGAAGTTGCCAAGCGGGAGGTTGCTCGCCACAACTCACCGGCCTCCGGCATGTCCGCTGAGGAAGCCGTCGCCGCGACCTCACCCCGAGTTGGACCAGAGCGCCTCCTTGACCTCCTCCTGCGCTGCGGACCTGCCGGTGACGGGTTTGGCACCAACCCTGACGGTCTCAGCCTTGACCGGCTGATCGTGGAGGAGCACGGAGTGGACCTTGGGGCCCTCAAGCCACGGATGCCCGAGATGCTCCGCACGCCGAGCGGGATGATTGAGCTCGCGCCCGAGCCACTGACTGCCGATGTGCCGCGCCTGATCGCTGCACTCAACCGGCATGACGAAGGATTCGTCCTGATCGGCCGCCGCCACCTCCGCTCCAACAACTCATGGATGCACAACCTCGAGGGCCTGGTCAAGGGCCCCAAGCGCTGCACCCTTCAGATCAGCCCCGTTGACGCCGGGACGATTGGCGTCGACGATGGCGGCAAGATCCTGATCCGGTCCAAGGTTGGCGAGTTGACCGCTGACGTGGAGATAACCGAGGACATCCTCCCTGGTGTCGTCAGCCTGCCTCACGGGTGGGGTCACGGGCTCGACGGAACAACAACCAAGGTTGCCAATGCGTATGCGGGCGTGAACAGCAACGTTCTTACGGATGAGTCAGCGGTTGATGCCATCTGTGGCAATGCAGTTCTCAACGGAATCCCCGTTGAGCTTGCTGTCGCCTAACCGAGACCTAGCGGGCAGCGGCTTCAACCGACGAGTCTGACAATCAGACCTGTCTGGCTGTCTCTCAGCCAACCCAGGATTCTGCGCACGTAGGCACGTGTCTCGGGATAGGCCGGGACACAACCGCAACGCGTAACTGCTGTGGGGCCAGCGTTGTAGCCGGCGAGCGCTAGCGGAACCGACCCGAACCGCGCCAGCAGCTCGCGCATCAGACGGGCCTGCACCTGAATCGCCTCAGCTGGCTTGAAGGGGTCAATGTGGAACCGCAGGGCTTCGTCGGGCATCAACTGGCTTATCCCGCGCGCGCCTGCCGACGAGACGGATCTAGGCTGGAAGTCACTCTCAGCCCGGATCTGAGCTGCTAACAGGGCAGCCGACACACCCCAGCGCTTCGAGGCCGCAAGGATCATCATCCGATACTTGGCAGGAACCCATGGTTGAAGAGCACCAGTGGAGCTCAATCTCCCCGCAGGGCGCGGGGCAAGCGCGCGTCCGAAGCCCACTGAGGTACTCCCCGGACTGCGTGTGTATCCGTAGTGCCAGGGCTCCCACGGGTAGCGCTGAATGAACCCAAACCGCCCAGCGTTGATCGAGAGCCAGCCGTATGTAGCGTCGGGTCCCAAGTCGAGTTCCGTTCCCAAGCGGTGCAGTGACTGACCCGGCCGAGCCACCCACTTTGGGTCTGGGTGGGCGGCAAAGAGCGCGGCCTGCTCCGCTGATGACCGCCACGCGCTGTTGACGGTGAGTCTGAGCCCGGCGGCCACGGCTGCGGTCGCCATGTGATCAAAGGCCGTCGCCACATCGGGTCGCATCGGCTTTCCCTGCCTCCATGTGAAGGGCCCGCTGTAATCACCCGGCCCCGGAGTCAAACCGCCGCCGAGCCAATCCACAACCTCCGCAGTGCTGGTTTCCCCGTCAGGGATTGCCACCGCAAGCGCTCCAAAGCCAACTCTGATCGGTTCTGTGACCTCCACCTCAACGCGGCCCGTAGGAGGGCTGGTGCCTGACTCGAGGAGCGCGATTCGGCGAATTCCATTGACAGCCCCCGTGACCTTGGCCGCGTGTGCCACCTGCCTCCTGTCGCCTCCTTCCCACATTGCCCGGGCGCCGCTGAGGGCGGCGAGGTCAGCAATAGCCTGATGCTGCTGGCGCAGCTCGAGTGCGCGCACCGTGCTCAGGGCAAGCATTGAACAGGCCGCAGCCCCAACGACGACCGCCAGCAGGAGCGGCAGGGCCTGGCCTGAGTCAGAACTAAGACCCAACGGCCGCTGGCGAATCAAGGGCCGAGCAACCCGGGCAGACATGCCTCGATGGGGCTCACCCAGGCTCCCGGCGCCGCGATACCTGCGGCCACCAGTGCAGTCCCAAGCCCGACCTCGGGCAAGGACATCACGCCCATACGGACCCCTTCGGTTATGAGGAGTCGGCCCGCAGACACCCCGAAGCTCTCCGGAGTCCCCTCCCGAACAGCGATCAAACACGCATCAACCTCAGCGAGTAAGTCCTTCACTCGTATGTCCGATGGCCCCTCAACACCGAAGACAGGACGGACACCTTGACTCGCGAGGAAGCCCCCGACTGACACTGCCTCATCGACCGTGTCCACTCTGCTCGTAACAAGCCGCCAGCTTGCCCGGGCGGGATGGCCTTGCTGACGGATCGCACCCCCCAGCCGTGCGGCCCCCAGGGTGGGCGGAAGCGAAACCCGCTGCGCAGACTCCCTCGGACCCGGCAGATCACAGCCTGAGGGGCCGTCGCTCGAGGCTGCCGAGAGAAGTACCACCGCCACAGGCCCAGTACGACGGGCGGTCAGGCTCACAGCCCCAGCCGCATCAGGCCCCAAGCCAGCGTTCCCTAGGACGCAGATTGAGTTCATCAGTTCGCCGCCCACCTGACAGTCGCCACCATTCCCGGGAGCTCGATGTCCCCCATCAGTGGGAGCCCATGCATCGCAACCCGCGTCTGGGTTGCTCCGACCGTGATTACAGCCCGGGTCCTCGCCCATCCCGGAAGGGCATCCGCAGCAGCAGCCCGTCCGTCCCCACCCTCCAGCACCGCTATTGACCCCGCCGAGGCGGCCTCTTCAGCTACTCGCCGGCCAACGACCCAAAGGCCTAGAGAGGCGATCGCGAGTGAGAACGCGACAACAAGTGGAGCAAGGGCGATCACCTCGCTGAAGGCCTGCCCGGCGTCCTCCCGGATTCCACCAATAGCCCGCCTCATCGCTGGGCCGGAAAGCCGGCCGATGCCTCAACCGTCCCAAGAATTGACCTGAGCCCTCCGGCTGAGATGGGAATGCTGACGGTCACTCGGCCATCACGCGCGACCACCGAAGCCGACTTGGCGACACTCGTGGGTAGCGCCCCGGCGATTCCCTCCCGGGGGCTCTTCCCAAGCGCGGCCGCCCGGGCCCCGGCCCGCGCCGCGACCCCGGCGAGCTCTGCCGTCCTTCCCGCGAGTGAGACCTCCCAAACGCCCCAACCCAGGACAACTATCAGGGGGACAGCGAGCAGGAACTCAACCGTGGCCTGCCCGCTGTCCGTTTTACCCCATTCCACATGGACAAGAATGGCGGCAGTCGCGCTACATGTCTGCCTCTAAATGACACAACTCAAACGCACCTCTGAAGCGCGTCACCGCGCCGACCGACTAATCAGCTGGCTAGAGCTCGCGCCAGAGCTGCCACGAGCGATAAGCGCCCGCTACAACACCACCAACCATCAGCAGCCACAGAACCGAGCCCAGCGATGTCTGCCACAGCAGCGACTTCCCCGCGAGAGCAACAAGGAGGAGTGCAACCGACCCGTAGAGAACCAGCCGCCCCTGTTCTCCGAGACGGTCGAGTTCAAGCCAGTGCTCTTTTCCAAAGCGCCAAGCCGTCCATGCGATCAGAGCGAGCATGCCGGCCCCAAGGGCCTCCCACACGACCGACGCTGCGGTGCCGCCACCAGGAAGCTTCCAGACGGCTGCTGCAATCAGGAGAACTGCGGCGACCCGGGCAAAAACCGAGTCAAACAACTGGTTCAGGCCGCAGCCTTGCCGGCTTTAGCTGTCTTGCGCTTCGCCGGGGCAGTCTTGATCGAAGCTGGCTTCTCGGCAACGGGAAGCTCCGGAGAGAAGCGGTAGCCAACACCAAAGTGGGTGTGAATGTAATCCCAGTCCGGTGAGAACAGGGCGATCTTCTGGCGCAGTTTCCTGATGAACACATCAACGGAACGATCCCCGTGAGCCATCTGGAAGCCCCAGACACGCTGGTAGATCTCTTCGCGCTCAAGAACGTTGCCCGGATTGTCAGCTAGAAGGTGAAGCAGCTCAAACTCTCGGCGGGTGAGGTCGAGGCTGCGCCCTTCGCAGAATGCCTGGAACTGGTCCGCACGAATAGAAAGGTCCCCGGCCAAGATCGGCTCACGGGTAAGGCCCTGTGCTGGCTTACGCCGACGCATGATCGATTCGATGCGAGCGATCAGCTCTTCCGGATGGCAAGGCTTTGTAATCCAATCGTCTGCACCGGCCCTAATGCCGCGAACCCTTTGGCCTACGGAGCTGGGAGCCGTGGTGACAACGATTGCCATCTCAGGCAGATTGCCGCGCAGATACTCGATCGTCTCAGCCCACTGTGGCCCCAACAGAGTCGGGTCGATCACAAGAGCGTGGAGACGCATCGACACGAGCGCGTCAATCGCTGGAACCTGAGTCAGGTCTCGCTGTTGCCAGCCGAGTGACTCAGCGCGCCGACGGAGCACCGTTCCGAATCCGGTATCGCGGTCAACGACAGCGATCCGAAGTGCGGGGGTGGAGGCGAATGAAGGTCCTGCGTCCAGATGCTCGACGCGGTGAGTTTCAGTAATCGACATTGCCGGGCGAATGCTAACGGTATGAGGGGCGTCTTGTCACGTCTGAAGTGGTGTTGTTAACAAGTCGTTCACACCTACTATCTCGGTGATTCACGGATTTAGGCTGAGCCACGGCGGAGGGTGAGTGTCTCGAGCGCGTGAGCCACACCCTCGCAGGCGTCAACAGCCTTCTCCAGCGACTCGTAGACATCCTTCCAGCGGATGACGACCATTGGGTCGATCCCTCCAGCGAAGAGTGCGCCAAGGCCCTCACGGCTAACCCTGTCGCCCTCATTTTCAAGCCGGTGAAGTTCAACAATCCGTGAGGTGAGGTCATTCCCCTTGCGCAGATCCTTCAATGCCCCCGCGACCTCAGCAGCTGCCTCAGCGAGGATCCCGCCCAACTCTGAGGCTTGGACCATCGGCGCCTCTATTCCATAGCGGCCGATCATGTCCGCAGCCTCCTCCGAGTGATCGACAATGTCGTCCACCGCCGAGGCGAGCGTGTGTAGGTCGCCCACGTCTTGGTAGGGCTTTGAAGCAGTGTCCAACTTGCGCAGGATCGCGTGAGTGATGCGATCACCCTCCTGCTCCGCTTCTAGAACCCGCTCCGAGAGTTTCGCCACATCAGGGATCGAGCCCAACAGAGTGTCAAGCACCACTGCTGCTGCAGCAGCATTCTTGCCTGCACGCTCGAACAGGTCGAGCAGTTCCTTATCTCTTGATCCACGCTTGGCCATAGTGAAGTCTGTTCTAGCGGTCGCGGCTGTCGCCGGCCTGCGATGCATCCGCAAATTCGCGGAACACGCCGGTCACCACGAAGGCGATCTGCTCGCCGATGTCAACGGCGTTGTCGCCGATTCGCTCCAGGCATCTGGCCGCAAGCGTCATAGTCATTGCCCACTCACGCAAGTCAAGGTCATTTCCAACTTCAAGCGCCCGTCGGAAGATTGCCTTGTTGAGCTCGTTGACCTTCTGGTCTCGCTCGGCGAGGTCAACAGCCATCTCAGGGTCACGACCTTCGAACGCCTTCATCGACTGGCGGACGATCTGGCGGACGGCCATCCCCATCTCCTCCATCATGCTGAGGATCTGAGGGTCAGTTGGTGGTGCGGTACCCGAGACTGGAATCAGCTTCGAGATGTTCACGCACTGGTCGCCCATCCGCTCCATGTTGCGGATCACATGCAGGAGCGCGGCTAGTAGTCGGAGGTCACCTGCCACCGGGGCCTGGCGGGCGAAGAGAGAGAGGACGCCTTGGTGGATCTGGAGGTAACGGCCATCGATCCGGTCGTCATCTGCCACAACCAGCTGAGCGAGCTCGATGTCCTGGTGGGCTAGCGCTTCCAAGGAACGATCTAGTGCGCCGACTACAAGTTCGATGCCCTCAAGTGTGTCGCGCTCAAGGCGGGCGATCTCATCCCGATATTGAATCCGGTGAGGAACTTGGAGGTCTGGGTCCGGTGTTTCCATCAGCCGAACTTACCTGTCACGTAGTCCTCAGTCCGCTTGTCGGATGGATTTGTGAAGATCGTGTCGGTTGCGTCGTACTCGACGACAACGCCTGTACGCCGCTTCTCGTCCTCAGCCATCTCGACTGTGAAGAAGGCTGTCTTGTCAGAGACACGCGCGGCCTGCTGCATGTTGTGAGTCACGATGACGATGGAGATCCGCTCCTTCAGCTCGGCCATCAGGTCCTCGATGCGCCCTGTGCTGATGGGGTCAAGAGCAGAACACGGCTCGTCCATCAACAGAACGTCAGGGTCTGTGGCAAGCGCCCGGGCAATACAGAGGCGCTGCTGCTGCCCACCCGACATGCCAAAGGCGTTCTCGGTCAGGCGGTCCTTGACCTCATCCCAAAGCGCACCGCGAACTAGGGCTCGCTCAACGATCTCGTCCATGTCCCCTTCCATGCCGACAACACGTGGGCCGAAGGCAACGTTGTCGTAGATCGACTTAGGAAATGGGTTTGGCTTCTGGAAGACCATCCCAATCCGCTTGCGCACTTGGACAGGGTCGATCTCATCTGCGTAAAGGTCCTGCCCGTGATAGATGACATGGCCGCCTACCTTGGCGCCGGGAATCAGGTCGTTCATGCGGTTCAAGCAGCGCAGGAAAGTGCTCTTGCCACAGCCCGATGGACCGATCAAGGCAGTTACCTCGCGCAGGCCGAAGCTAAGTGAGACATCGCGAATCGCACGGTGCTCGCCGTAGTGAACCTCCACGTCGGAGCAGTCGAAAATGACCTCCACTGGGGCAGGGGCTTCTTCAGGTCCCTTGAGGTCAGTCATTTCCAAATCGTATTCACTATCCACGGGTGGCAGGTATGGGGTCAGGTCGGTCACGCTCCCAGATACTCCCACCTCAGCTGGCGCTTTGGGAATCTGATTATCTGGATTGGGTCCGGCAGTGCTTGCTGACACGTCACCACCTCTGTTCGTAGCGGTTGCGCATCACGATCGCGACACCGTTCATCGCAAGCAAGATTCCGAGCAAGACAATGCTGGCTGTTGCGGCTTGGTTAACGAAGACGGGGTTGGGGTCCTGGGTCCAGCTGAAGATCTGGATCGGCAGGGCAGTGAACGCATCCCCTAGCCCCGAGGGGTTGAAGCGGGGCGACGATGCTGCTCCGATTACCAGCAGGGGTGCGGTCTCGCCAATGGCGCGCGAGAGGCTCAGGATGATGCCGGTGACCATTCCCGCCCGGGCGCCTGGAAGCACCTGGCGAGAGACCATCTGCCACTTGGTGGCCCCGAGGGCTAAGGCCCCTTCTCTGATCGAAGGCGGGACCGCCCTGATTGACTCGCGGGCCACGATGATCACGACCGGCAGGACGAGCAGCCCAAGCGTCAATCCTCCGGCGAGCAGCACAGGACCGAGCCCGAGCGGACCGCGGACGATGAACGCGAGACCGAGAATTCCGTAGACGACCGACGGCACCGCTGCCAAGTTCTGGATGTTCACTTCAATCATGCGGTTCCACCAGCGTGTCTTATCGGCGTACTCCTCGAGGTAGAGCGCCGTGGCGATCCCAACTGGGATCACAAACACCGCGGTCAGAAGCATCAGGTAGAGAGTCCCGACAATGGCTGACTGTGCACCTGAGTTGGCTGGGTTGATGCGCGATGGAAAATTGAGGAAGAACTGAAGGCTCAGGTCCGGGGCACCCTTGACCACGGTCTGGATGATGAGTGCCAAGAGTGAGACAAGCGCTAAGGCGATCGCGCCATACATGAGGATGTCGAAGATAAGGGCGCGCCTGTTCGTCCTCTCCCCCCTGCGCATCCCCCTGAGGGCACTATCGGCTATCCGCTGACCGGTCATTCGTAGACCTGCCTATACCGACTAACAACCCGGGTTGAAACCGCATTGAGGAGAAGGGTCACACAGAAGAGCGTGAAGCCAACGACGAAGATTGTCTCGTACTTGAGAGTGCCTTGAGGGATATCACCGCGTGCAGTGGCTGCAATGAACGACGCCATCGACTGGAACGAACCGGTGGGGTTCAGGCTCATGGACGGTGACTGACCACCCGCGATGAGAATGATCACCGTCTCGCCGATTGCCCTCGATGCACCAAGAATGAGCGCGGCGACAATCCCCGACAGGGCAGCCGGGAAGACGACCCGGAGGGCAACCTGAAGTCGACCGGCCCCGAGTCCATAGGCCCCCTCGCGCAGAGACTGCGGAACTGAACGCATGGCGTCCTCGGCCACCGACGCGATTGTTGGGGTGACTAGGAGTCCGAGGACAAGGCCGGCCGCCAGACCATTGAACTCTGAGACGGGAATGCCGAAGACATCGCGGAGGATCACCGGTGTCACAAAGGTCAGTGCGAAATAGCCGAAGATGATGGTCGGCATCCCTGCCAATAGCTCAAGGATCGGCTTGACGGTCTTGCGGACCTTGGGCTTTGCAAACTCAGCCAGATAAATAGCGGCCAGGAGCCCACACGGTACGGCGACCAAGAGCCCGATGCCGGTCAGATAGAACGTACCCCAGAGCAGTGGCAACACCCCAAAGGACTGCTGATCACCAGAAAGCAGCGGGGTCCACTTGGTACCGGCGAAGTAGGCCAGCGGCGATACCTCACCGAAGAAAGAGATGGTCTGCTGAAGCAGCGTCACAACAATCGCTGTTGTCGTAGCGACGGACAGCAGCGCAGCAAGAAACAGGAGTCCCTTAATCAGGGACTCCCGCGCGGAACGCGCTGAGCGGGCCCGGACCAGATCGGCCCGAACCCGCTCGGCAGAGGTCGTTGAGACCGCGTTCACTACTTCGCGTTCTTCTCCGCGGTGGCGAGCTGCGTCTTGGCCGTCGCGAGCTGCGCGTCGGTCATTGGGACGAGCTTGGCCGTGCCGGCGATTGAGATCGCGTTGTCAACGGCACTGGTGAGGAAAGCCGCCACTTGGGGCTTTGCCATTGACTTTTCGTTGACGTACATGAACAGGGGCCTCGCCAACGGAGCGTATGTGCCGTCCTGGACGGTGGCGACCGTGGGCTTGATGCAACCCTTGCCTGAGTCAACGCCGACGATGGTCAGCTTGCTGCCAGCGGCTTCCGCATAGCTGTAGCCGAAGTAGCCAAAGCCACCCTTGTCGCCCTCGACACCGGTTACGAGCTGGTTGTCATCCTCAGATGCCTGGTAGCTCTCGCGTGTAACACCCTTCTCTCCGTTGATCTTCTCGGTGAAGAAGTCAAAGGTTCCGGAATCAGTACCCGGACCAAAGAGCGACAGCTTCGTGGTTGAGAATTTAGGGTCAAGCTGGGAGAGGGAGTTGATCTGCGATCCCTTATTCCAGATCTGCTTGAGCTGGTCTGTCGTAAGACAATCCACGCCGAGAGCAGGGTTGGCAACAACTGCGATCCCGTCATTGGCGACCTGAACCTGCTGATAGGTGATGCCGGCCTTCTTGCAAGCTGCCACCTCTTCAGGTGAGATCTCGCGGGAGGCGTCTGAGATGTCGGTCTCTCCAGCGCAGAACTTCTGGAAGCCGCCACCCGTACCGGACTCACCTACGGCGATCTTGACTCCACCTTGGTCCTGGTTGAAGGATTCAGCAGCAGCCTGAGCAAGCGGGAACACCGTGCTTGAACCGTCTACTCGGATTGAGCCACTGAGGTTGCCCCCACCGGACGATGAGGAACCGCCACATGCGGTCAGGCTGACGCCCAACACCATTACTGCTCCTGCTGTGATGAAGCCCTTCTTGCTGATCAAGTGAAACTCCTTGTAATTGTTCTTGGTGCTTGCGGGTTGAGTGCCAACCCCGGATACCGGAGAAAGAATGGTGAAGAAGGGGTGCCTCAGGTGTGAAAGATCTGTGAACAGCTCAGAATCCCTGCAAACACCGGAGATTTGAGCCTAGATTTCCTTCGCCCCAGCGTCCATCTGACGAGCCGCGACAGCCGCTTGACTAAGGCGGTACATTTATTGGGGAGGAGAAGTACTGGATGCCAAAAGGCATCCCGACCCAACACGAGTTAATGGAGAGACCGTGAAGATCACCGCCCGTCGCGCAGCCATCGCTGCCATCGCAGCATTTGCCCTTGTCCCCGCCAGCGCTTCCGGCGCGGTCAAAGAGACCTACACAACCGTCACAAGCTCAGTCAGCTCAGGTCCGACTGACTGCAACAAGATGCGCGTGCTCAAGATGGGTCCTACCACGGCAAAGAGCGTTTTGGTTCTCGTCCCGGGCTTCCTTGGTGGCTCAGGCGACTTCCGTGTAATCGGCCGCAGGCTTGCGACCAAGTTCAAGAGCCTGCAGATCTGGGGCATTGATCGCCGCAGCCAGTGCCTTGAAGATGTCTACGGATTCAGCACCGGCATCCCCAAGGATGCGCTTGGCTACTACTACTTCAACGAAGCTCTTAACGGCAGGCACTTCACTCCGCCCGCAGAGGGCAGCGCTGGCGTTGAAGCGGCCCGCACATGGGGACTCAAGACCACGCTCGAGGACATCCGTTCGGTTGTCCTTGCCGCCAAGGTCGGTGGCCGCAAGGTCATCCTCGGCGGTCATTCACTTGGCGCTTCGCTCACAACCCAGTACGCCACTTGGGACTTCAACGGCAAGCCCGGCTACCGCGATGTTGCCGGACTCGTTCTAGTTGACGGTGGATCACGCGGAACATTTGGCGCTGCGCCAGATCAAGCCAAGATCAATGAGGACATCAGTGCCCTCTCAACCGGGCTTCCGTTCTCGCAGATCCTGCCCGGCGCGCCCACCTATCTGACAGGCATCCTGCCTGAGATGGCTGCGGTATACGCAACTAAGGAGCCCAAGGCAAACGGCGCCCTCCAGGGTCTGCTCAACGCTGTTGGCTTCGGGGCATTCACACGCCCGGTCATCGCAGGGGTGGGCAAGCTCACCAACGAAGGTGGTCTCGGCTACGGATTCGACCGTGACACCTCACCAGCATCGTTTGCCCTATTCCACATGAACATGGGCAGCATCAAGGAGCCGACCGTCAGCACCGCTGCCGGTGGTTGGACGGACGGTGGAATCACCGACCTCGCCGACCTCAAGGTGCTCTTTGGAGTCGAGCCCGGCAACTTTGTTGAGTGGTACTTCCCTAAGCGTCTGGGCATCGAAGTTGGAGCGGCGACCAACCTCTCACGCAACTCGATCACCGACAATCTCGGGCTTCGACCATGGCATTGGGCTGACGTCACCACCCCGCTGTACGCATTCGAGACAGGCCTGACCTGTGCTGACCGTCCAGCGATCACCCCGGGCGACGCGGCAACGGTCACAGCGATGACGGCTTGGATCAACACCCACAAGACAACTGACTGCGGTGTCTTGACGGGAGCAAGGTCATTCAAGACTGGCTCCAAGATCACGAAGGCGACATTCGTGTCAGACCACAATCAGGAGCACCTTGACCCACTGGTCGCAAGGGCGACAAGCAACAAGTTCCAGACCACACTGGTCACCTACCTGAGGTCTCTGAAGGTCAGCTAGTCCCAAGATCGCTTTCCGGAGAGGCCGACGGCATACCCGCCGTCGGCCTCTCCGCTAGCATCAGCGCCCAATGAGAAGCCTCGTAGCCAAGTTCACCGCAGCAACAACATGGGCCTTCGTTTCCGGAGCCCTAATAGCCCCAACCGCGTTCGCTCGGATTTCCGGCGGCGAGGGAACCTACGGGGCGACCAACGACAAGGTCGTCACGAACTTCGGATTCGCGATCATCCTTCTCCTTCCCCTTCTGCTCGCAGTACTGAGCGTCCTCCAGCGCCGCTCTGAGGACCGCGAACACGAGCACCTTGAAGCACAGAGCCACCGGGCAGATCTTGCCGAGTGGCAAGGCGGCTGGTAGTTACCCCCATCACCTATGAGCGCCGCGGCTCCTGTGCCGTGGTGACCATTTGCAGACCCGAGCGTCGCAACGCAGTTGACGGGCCAACAGCCGACGCACTGGAGAACGCCTACGCCACATGGCTGGCCGACGACCTAGCGAAGGTAATGATCCTGACCGGGGAAGGTCCTGACGCCTTCTGCGCCGGCGCAGACCTGAAGGCGCTTGACACTCTCGCCCCACGGATTCAAGCCGAGGGGGGTCCACTCGGCTTCACACGCCGCATCGCCCCCAAGCCAACCATTGCCGCAATCGAAGGCTGGTGTCTGGCAGGCGGCTTTGAACTGGCGCTGTGGTGTGACCTGCGCATCTCGACCGAGACTTCAAAGTTTGGATTCACTGAACGCCGCTTTGGGGTCCCATTGATCGATGGCGGAACCCAGCGGCTACCGCGAGTAGTTGGGCTGGGGCGAGCACTCGACCTGATCCTCACTGGCAGGATCATTGACGCCGATGAGGCCGGCTCAATTGGTCTCACCACTGAGACCGTTGCGCCAGGGCAAGCCCTCACTCGTGCACTTGAACTGGGTGAGGCGATCGCCGCCTTCCCATGGGACACGCTGGTCGCTGACCGCGAGTCCACGCTGGAAGCGCAAGGCGTCGCTCTGGCCGACGGTCTCATCAGCGAAGCACTCCGCGGAGCACCCACTGTGGTCACAGGGCTAGAGGGCGCACAGCGCTTTTCCTCCGGCGAAGGCCGCCACGGGAGTAGCATCCCTCCAAGCGCCGGCTGACCGTCGGCCCACATAAGGAATTCTTTGGCGGGGAGGCTGAGGCATGTCCAACTATTTCGTTACCGGGGCAACCGGGTTTATCGGGCGCAGACTTGTAGAGAAGCTGTTGGAACGCGAGGGCACCGTCTACGCGCTAGTGCGGCCTGAGTCAGTCGGAAAGATCGACGCGCTCCGCGAATCGCTCGCCGAAGGAGACCGACTGATCCCAATTGAGGGCGACCTAGGACAGCCGCTGCTTGGCGTCTCAGATGCTGAGATCAAAAGGCTCTCTTCAGAGGTCACCGAGTTCTTCCACCTGGCGGCCGTTTATGACATGACTGCTGATGAGGAAAGAAACCGGATGGCCAATGTTGAAGGCACCCGTCACGCCGTTGAACTGGCTAATGCGCTCGGGGCGCGGATGCACCACATCTCGTCCATCGCAGTTGCGGGAGACCACAAGGGCAACTTCCGTGAGGACATGTTTGACGAAGGTCAACCCCTCACCCACCCCTACCACCGAACAAAGTTCGAGGCGGAGAAGATCGTCCGGACTGACTCAACGACCCCCTGGCGCGTCTACCGGCCGGCAATTGTGGTCGGCGATTCACGGACTGGGGAGATGGACAAGATTGACGGCCCGTACTACTTCTTCAAAGCGATCCAGAAAGCTCGCGGTGCGCTTCCAGCGTGGGTTCCTCTGATCGGACCTGAGCTGGGCGACACAAATGTGGTCCCGGTGGACTGGGTCGCAGCGAGCATTGACCACATTGCCCACCTCGACGGGATGGATGGTCGTGCCTTCCATCTCGCCAATCCAAAGCCGCAGGCTTCTGGAGATGTCCTCAACACCATTGCCCGCGCCGCCCACGCGCCACAGATGGCAATGCGTGTCGACGCCGGCCTGCTGGACGCCCTCCCCAAGGGCACCTTCTCACTCGCCATGCAGCTCCCCGCTCTCAAGGGTGTGCGCAAAGCAATCTTGGCGGACATTGGAATTCCTGATCAAGTCCTGAGCTATGTCGGTCTCACCGCACAGTTCGACACGCGCGACTCAGAGCTGGCACTTGCTGACACTGGGATCGAGCTTCCAGCCTTGGATGATTACGCGTGGAAGCTCTGGGATTACTGGGAGCGCCACCTTGACCCCGATCTCTTCAGAGACCGTTCGTTCGAGGGAGCCGTCGCCGGTCGGACAGTTCTGATCACCGGCGCCTCAAGCGGCATCGGGCGCGCAGCAGCAATCAAGATCGCAGCGGCAGGGGGTGTTCCGCTCCTGGTAGCCCGCTCACTCGACAAGCTCGAGGAGCTGAAGGCTGAGATCGAAGCATCCGGTGGCAGTGCGTGGGCCTACAGCGCTGATCTAGCGGAGATTGATTCAGTAGACGACCTCGTCTCGCGCGTGCTTGCCGACCACGCGAGCGTGGACTTCCTGATCAATAACGCTGGCCGTTCGATCCGCCGTTCGGTAGCACTCTCCTACGACCGCTTCCACGACTTTGAGCGGACAATCCAACTCAACTACCTCGGGACGATCAAGCTGATCATGGGTCTGCTCCCAGGGATGCGGGAGCGCCGAAGTGGCCACATCGTGAATGTTAGTTCGATTGGCGTTCAGACCGGTCCACCAAGGTTCAGCGCATATGTGGCGTCGAAGGCAGCCCTCGACGCCTTCACACGGGTGGTTGCCTCTGAGACCATCAGCGAGGAGGTCACGTTCACGACGATCCACATGCCACTTGTGCGGACGCCAATGATCGCGCCCACAAAGATCTACGACTCTTTCCCCACCATCTCTCCAGATGAGGCTGCTGATCTGATCTGCGAGGCGATCCGCAGCAAGCCGAAGAACATCAACACGCGGCTGGGCACATTTGGTGAGATCGCATATGCCTTGGCACCCAAGGCAGTTGACCAGGTCATGAGTGCGGCTTACAAGGTCTTTCCCGACTCGGCAGCATCCAAGGGCGAGAGCGATCCCTCTGAGAAGGCCTCAACGGAGCAGATCGCGCTGGCCCATCTGATGCGCGGCATCCACTGGTAGGCGATACGGTCGGGGCGTGAGCCCAACCCCATTCAGTATTGCCAGCAGCCTTGAGCCCAAGGGTCAGGACTGTTTCGTAGGAACAATCCCAACGGGATGGAGTGTCGTCGTCGGAACCCATGGGGGCCTGATCGCCGCACTGATGACACGGGCGGCAGGGCTTGTCACTGGACCCGAGCGACCGATCCGCTCGATCACAATCCATTTCGCCCGACCGGCCAAACCAGGCGAGATCACTATCGAGGCGACACGCGAGCGCGAAGGCAGTCGCATCAGTGCCTTGTCACTGCGGATGAAGCAGGGCGGTGAGACGGTCGCGCTGGCCCTTGCTGCTGGCGGCGCCCTACGGGAGTCCATGTCCTTCACAGATCTTCCGATGCCCGATGTGCCTGCTCCCGAGGCGATCCCTCAGCTTGAGTATCTCCCGGGCGTAATGCCGCAGTTCATGGCCCACGCGGACTTCAGGCCCGTCTGGTCTGGCAGTCCAGGCTCCCCCAGCTCAACCCCAGATGCGATCGTCGGCGGTTGGATGCGGGCGCTCGAGGGAGCTCCCCTAGATGCGCCGGGCTGCGCCTTCCTAGCGGATATGTGGTGGCCCGCCGTGTTTGCTGTCAGTGATGGCCCAGTTGGCGCTCCGACAATCGACCTGACCATCCACTTCAGGTCTGAGCTTCCACCCGCAGATTCCCAACCGGATCAGTTCACACTGGGGCGATTCCGTTCACGCCTGATTGACAGCGGTCATTTTGAGGAGGACGGTGTCCTCTGGTCTAGCTCCGGGAAGGTCCTTGCGCAGAGCCGTCAGCTCGCTCTAGTGCTCCCACTCCCACCCGGGGGAATTGCTGGCGCCAAGATCTAAAGTGGGTTGAGTAGGGACTTCCCGCGCAACTCACACCGCGAGACAGTCGGCCCTTGGTAGCCAGCCAAGGCCAGGGAGCTGTGTAGCGACCGAGGTAAGCCGTTGATCATCCGTAGAGCTGCTTGCGTCTGCCCCGAGCCGGAGGCCTAACGCTCCTCCAGCTCCCACTCCGGCCACCCTCCGGCTAAGGCTCCATCTCCGGACCGTCCTCACGCCGCGCTGAGCCAGTCCCACGGACAGCCTTCCCTTGGCTTCCAGCAGGCCAGCAGGGTCCAGATTCCGCCCGGCAGCAAGGAGGTCTACCGCGGCCTCCCGGTCGGCTTCTGAAGCTAGTTCCAGCGTGACCTCGTTGTCGATCACTTCGCCATCACCGGTTCGGCTGTCTCCTATCACCTGCCTCAGCTTCGTTGGAAGACGAAAGCCCCGCCTAGTCGAGAGCTTGCTCTCCTTGAAGATCTTCAGCCGCGTGGGGGCCCCATTTAGGTCGGTCTCCAATGACGCCACAGCGTTGGCATCCAGCTGCGCGTCGAGTCCACCACCGAACAGATCGAGAATCCCCGTGACCCGATCATCTAGGCGCATGAACCAGGTTGTGCCCGTCTTGGTTGTACGGCGGCCCAAGGCACCGCGAAGTGTCGCCTCGAGCTTGCCGCCGATCGGCCCAGTTCCAAAACCGAGCGACCCACCGGCGGTGAAACCGCCCGATATCCAGCGTTCATCCGGCTCAGGTGGAGGTTTGGGCGCTCCCGCTAGGACGCCACAGAGAGGACAGACCTTCCCTAGGGCGCTTCTAAGGCGTCCATCGAGCCTCTGGGAGCCTCCGAACGCACTAAGGAAGCTCTGGGCCGCCTTTGCGCTTGGGAGCACCCAGACGCGCCCAGAGGTCACAGCAGCGCCCCCGTCGATAGCTGCCTCCCCTCTGGCTCCCCACGGTCCGAGCCGCATGTGCGCGCCGACTGCGGCTCCGAGCCCCGCGCGTGCCCCATCCGAGAAGGACACCCTCACCTTCCCGTTCGACATTGACTCGACCACCAGACCGAGTTGAGCAGCGAGCCGCACTATTCCCACATCAACTGAGAACTGCTGGTTTCCAGTCTTCCGGGCAAGCGGGCAGACCTCAAGATCAGCTGGCAACGACGCGGCGTGGATAGGTGGGCATCGCTGCTCTGACACCTCGCAGATGCCCCGTCTGATTGATGCCTCCACGGCGGCCCCTAGGCCACCGCTCGTCAGAGCCGTAGCTGCCCCGAGAACGATCATCACCAGCAAGGACAAGGCTAGGTATTCCGTGGTGCCTTGCCCGGAGTCATCGCGCATACGCCGAGCATCGCTCAGCGATCGTCCGTTTCGCTCCGATTTGCTGAACTTGGAACTGTCCCGTGAGGCAACCGCGCGTCTTTGCCGCTGGCGCAATGGGAAGATGCCAACTGTGAGCAGCAGCGACACAGCGATCGAGGTCATTGACCTCCACAAGTCCTATGGGGAGACAGAGGCTGTAGCCGGCCTCTCATTCGAGGTGCGCCGGGGTGAGGTGTTCGGACTGCTTGGACCAAACGGCGCCGGGAAAACTACGACGGTGGAGATCCTCGAGGGCTACCGGGCCCGCACCAGTGGCAGAGTGACCGTCCTCGGACTTGACCCTGAAGGTCGCCCGCGCGACCTGCGTGAGCGTGTTGGGATTGTCCTCCAGAACAGCGCTCTTTATGCCAACCTCACAGTGCACGAGGCTCTTTCGCACTTCGCCAGCCTCTACCCAGCGCCACGCAACGTTGATGAGACGATCGCTCTGGTGGGCCTGCAGGGCAAGGAGGACGGTCGTAGCCGCACCCTCTCGGGTGGCCAGAGGCGCCGCCTAGACCTAGCCTTGGCTCTGATCGGTGATCCGGACCTTGTCTTCCTTGACGAACCCACCACGGGGTTTGACCCTCAAGCTCGCCGTGCCGCCTGGGAGACCATCCGCTCGCTCCGTTCGCTCGGCACGACGATTGTCCTCACGACCCACTATCTCGACGAGGCCCAAGAGCTGGCAGACCGAGTTGCCATCATCAAGGACGGCCGCGTCGTGGCCGAGGGAACCCCGCAGGACATCGGCGGGGCGACAGCCCACCAGGCCCGTGTGAGCTGGACTGACGAATACGGGGCTAAGCAGGAGATCGAAACGGACATGCCGACAAAGCTCCTGCACGAGATCACCGGGACAGCCTTAGCTGCCGGTCGGGAACTTACTGGCCTCAAGGTCAGCCGCCCAAGCCTTGAAGACATCTACTTGGACCTCACAATGGAGGAGCCGGGAGATGAGTAACTTCGCCCAGCAACAAGCACCTCATCGCCGCTCGGCGGTCACCCTCGCTTGGAGGCAGTACCGGTTAGAGCGCAAGCTGTTTTGGCGCAATCCCTCGGCAGCATTTTTCAATCTGATGCTCCCGCTACTTCTCCTCCTCCTCTTCGGTGCCGTCTTCGCCGGGAACAAGAAGTACGTGGATGTAATCGTTCCGGGCATCGCCGGGATGGGAGTAATGGCATCAACATTCTCAGCCCTTGCCTTCAACCTCACCTTCCTGCGCGAGCAAGGTGTCCTCAAGCGCGTCCGCGGAACGCCAATGCCACCGGCGTCCTACCTCTCTGGTCTGTTGGCCAACGCGGTTACCAACGCAGTCATCCAGATAACTGTGGTCATCCTCGTGGCCAGGTTTGGCTTCGGCGTGGGCTGGCCAAAGAACTGGATTGAGCTCGGGATCTTCCTTGCTGTCGGTGTCGCCACCTTCGGCGCCCTCGGCGTCGCTTTTTCCCACGCGATACCCAACTTCGATGCGGCCCCCGCATATGTCAATGCGATCTTCCTGCCAGTGATTTTCATCAGCGGGGTCTTCTATGACACTCAGACAGCTCCCGCCTTCCTCAAAGAGATCGCACAAATCCTCCCCCTCACGCACCTGATCGACGGCCTCTCAGCAGCAATGGTGAGTGGCAAGGCGATTAGTACCCAGTTGGGCTCACTTGCGGTCCTGCTCGCCTGGGGCGCAGTCGGCGGAGTACTAGCCGTCCGTGGCTTCTCCTGGGACGAACGCGGAAACTAGAAGTTCAGAAAATCCAGTTCGCGGGCACATCGCCCGTGATCTGAACCGGTACCGCTGCAAGCGGCCCAACCTCGTACTCATCTCGCAAGACTGAACCAACGACACAGTCGTACCAATCGTCTCCATGGCGATGGAATCTCCGCAGTGTGCCCTCCTCGGTGAATCCGACCTTCCCTAGGGCGCCACGGGATCTCTCATTAGTCACGGCGGCATAGACGCTGAGGCGATCAATCCCCATTGCTCTGAACGCCAACGCGGCCATCATCGCCTTCAGCTCAGTGTTCACCCCAGTTCCCCACTCTGGCTTAGTTAGCCAAGTGCCAATCACCACACTCCGATCACGCGGACGGGGTTCAGTAAAGGCGGTCACACCAAGTACCTCGTCGCCCCGAGTAACAAGGAAGCCAAGTTCCTCTCCAGCCTCTACCTGTCTGGGCATGCCGCCAATGAAGCTTTCTGCCTGGCTTAACTCGGTGTATGGACCCCAAGAGAGATAGCGCGTTGTCTCCACATCACTCCCGATCTCAAACAGCTGGGGTGCGTCGCTCAGCTGCGCGAAACGGAGAACCAAGTTTGGGCCTTGGATCTTGAGGGACTCAGACATACGGTGATCCTAAGGCCGCAGCCTGATCTCGCGAGAGCTTGGGCGCAAACACCAAGACGGGCTGCGTGCCAAGTTCCTCACCCTAACCCCAAATCTGCGCAATGCTTACGCGATGACCACTGCACGGGACTGGCTACGTCACAACAGTTTTCATCACGCAGAGTTCCCTGCACAGCGGATCGCCTTGCGTAGGGAGAGCTCTATCAGCGTTTGCTTGCCAGCACGGAATGAGGAGCGGACGATCGGCCCCATCGTCGCCGCCCTAATGCCACTGGTTGAACGCGGGACAATTGATCAGGTTGTAGTCGTTGACCAATCAACGGATGGAACGGCTGAGATCGCCGAGCGCCTTGGCGCTGAGGTGCACACTCAGTCAAGCCTGATGCCTGAATACGGTCCAGTCCTCGGCAAGGGTGATGCGATGTGGCGGGCCTTGAGCGTTATCAGTGGCGACATCATCTGCTTCCTTGACGCCGACTCGGAGAACTTCACAGAACACTTCGCCTGTGGACTAATCGGCCCACTCGTAGAGCACGACCACATCTCCTTCGTGAAGGGCTTCTACCGCCGCCCATTCCGCCAAGCCGGAGTGACTCTCCCCGAGGGAGGCGGCCGCGTGACAGAACTAATGGCTCGACCACTCCTGAACCTCTTCTATCCAGACTTGGCTGGTGTACGCCAACCCCTCGCGGGCGAGATAGCCGTTCGCCGCGAAGTCATCGAACAGATGCCCATGCTGACCGGTTACGGGGTTGACATCTCACTGCTAATTGACGCCTACCGCTACGGAGGCCTTGAGTCCATCGCTCAGGTTGACCTTGACACCCGTCAGAACGATCACCAACAGCTGGGCGACCTTGGACCAATGTCATTCGCTGTACTCAGGGCCGTGGCCAGCCGCCTCCAGATGGACGGTCGCCTCGACGAAGTGGGACCCACCACCTTCCTTGCTGCCCAAGGCACCGCAATGAGCGAGCTCGAGATCAGCCACGCCGAACGCCCAGCGTTCGCGTCAGTTACTGCCGGCTAGTCAGGCCGGAACTGCCGCGGCCCGCCAGTCGCGCATGAGCAGCGCCAGGTCGGACTCTGAGGGAGACGCCCAGCCCGGTGCGATCCCAAACTCAGCCGCCACCGATCGAGACCCCTCACGCCCGTTGAGCACATCCACATCATCTGGACGCAGCGCCGCGGGGTGAACCGCCCCAGCTGTGCGAGCAAGCGCCAAGATCTCCTCGCGGATACCGAATAGGTAGCGACCGACACGCTCGGATTTGCTCGCTGGATCAATCCCCCGAGCAAGCCATTTGTTCTGAGTGGCAACCCCCGTTGGGCAGCGGTCGGTATGGCAGCGCTGCGATTGAATGCAGCCCGCCGACAGCATCACTTCCCTGCCGACGTTGATCCAGTCGCAGCCAATCGCAAACGCCTGAATGCCCCTCTCAGGAAGGCCGAGCCGGCCAGAGGCAGCGATCACTACCTGTTGGTTGATCCCGTGCTCTCCAAAGATCCGGACAACGGTCGCGAGCGCAAGGGTAAGCGGGAGTCCGACATTGTCAGTGAAAGCGAGCGGTGCCGCGCCCGTGCCGCCTTCACCGCCATCGATCACGACGAAGTCCACCCCCCGATCTTCCGACGCCATCAGCTTGGCGAGGCGGGCCCAGAAGCCTTCGTCCCCGACCGCAGATTTGATGCCTACTGGCAAGCCAGTCGCGTCAGCAATCCGCTCGACGAAATCGAGCAGACTGTCCTCATCGCTGAAAGCCCGGTGGTATGGCGGGCTGACACAGTCAACCCCCGCTGGAACTCCCCTGATTGCCGCTATCTCGCTTGAGACCTTGACCGCAGGGAGCATTCCACCCAACCCTGCCTTGGCACCTTGACTGAGCTTGACCTCAATGGCCCTGACCGGATTCTGCTGGCAAATTGCCACTAGCCGCGCGAGGTCAAAGTTTCCCTTCTCGTCTCTACATCCGAAGTATCCGGTGCCGACCTGGAAGATCAGGTCGCCTCCGCACTGGTGATAGGGACTCAGTCCCCCCTCTCCCGTGCTCTGGAAGGCACCTCCAATAGTCGCCCCGCGGTTGAGGGACTCGACTGCCGGTCCACTTAGAGCCCCAAAGCTCATTCCGCTGATATTGACAATTGAGGCAGGCCGGAAAGCGTGGGTTCTCCCCCGATGAGCGCCGAGAATCTTCGCCACTGGCACTGGTGAGCCGGGGATCGGAACCGGGCCTTGTGGTGGGAACGCTGCCGGTCTCACAATCACATGGTTGGGAGTCAGCTCAAGATCCATGTCCGTCCCGAATCCGAATCGATTGTCCTGCCCCTTCGATGTGGAGTAGATCCAGCGCCGCTGGTCCCTGCTGAACGGCCGCTCACTGTCGTTGCTCGTGACGATGTACTGCCGCAACTCGGGGCCCACTAGCTCAAGGATGAAACGGAAGTGACCCAAGATCGGCCATGTCCGCAGGATCGAGTGCTTCTTCTGCGTGATGTCCCAGATAACTAGGACCAGAAGGAGCGCTGCAATACCAAGTAGGACCAGCCAACCGTTACTCACATCAACCACGCTACCAGCGGGTCCCATCCCTGAGGTCAAGCAGCGGAGTTGGCCTCAACGACAGCAAGGAATCTGTCGGCGATCTCAGCACCGATCAGCTCAGCCTCAGCGCCGTACCGTTCTAGCCCAGCTCGTATTCCAGCGACATCGACTCGCTCAGCGGTGAGCCGCTCGATGGCACTCGCAATCCACTCCTCGACTATCTGACCGGTGGCCTCCAGATGGAACTGGACGCCCCATGCGTTGGCGTCCAGAACCTTGAACGCCTGCTCACACACGGTTACTGCCGCAGTCCTTGCCACCGCATCAGAGAGCTTGATCTTGTAGCGGTGCCAGGCCAGAAGGTGGGTGCCTCCATCTGGAATGACACTCAGCAGTGGATCGTCGCTTGATGCGATCACAGGGTGGATCTCGACCCAGCCAATCTCTGGCTGGTCCATCCGGATTGCCGTTCCGCCAACCTCTTCAGCAAGGAGTTGCGCGCCAAAGCAAACTGCCAAGAGCGGAATGCCTAATTCCAGCGCGAGTGACACCTCGGCCCGCACCGCCCCTACCCACGGCTCGAAGCGGTCGTCGTCCGGGTTGGCTTCAGATCCGAGGATGATGATCCCGTCAAACGGACCCGCTGGTGGTGAGTCAAAGCGGGGCTCCCACCAAGTGACATCTGCTCCCGCATGCGCAATGGGGGCCTCAAGCGCGCCCAGCGGAGTGTCGGCATCAGGCTGGACAACAAGCAGTTTCATCCCGTACTCCTGACTGCAGCTAGGTCAATCTCGGCTTGCACGGCGGCAAGGGCCTCCTGCGGCGTGTCGGCGATGTGGACCAGCTGTCGGTCGTCAGCATCCACCAGACCTAGTCCCATCAATTTGTCCTCAATCCACTCAAGCATTCCGCCCCAGAATGTCGAGTCGAGCAGAACCAAGGGGAAATGCTCAATCTTTCCGGTCTGCATCAGCACGAGAGCTTCGAACATCTCGTCCAAGGTGCCAAAGCCACCGGGTGCAATCAGGAACCCACTTGAGTAGCGGACGAACATCAGACGCCTCACAAAGAAGTGCTCAAATGTGATTGAGAGATCCAAATATGGGTTGGGCTCCTGCTCATGAGGGAGAGAGATATTGCATCCGACGGAGAGGGCGCCCGCATCCTTAGCCCCTCGGTTGGCTGCCTCCATCACGCCGGGGCCGCCTCCGGTGATGATGGAAAATCCGCTCTCCCCGAGGAGCTTTGCCGTGTCTCGGGCGAGTGCGTAGTGCTGGTGTGTCCGCTCTGTTCGGGAGGAGCCGAAGACTGAGACGGCAAGCTCAATCTGAGCCATCGTCGCGAAGCCAGTTTCAATCTCGTCGCGAATGCGATCAACCCGGGCAGGGTCCCCTATCGCAAGATGCGAACCGGCCCAAGCAAGGAGCTCACGGTCAATAGCTCCCTTTCCACCTAGATTCACCTCTACATGGTCGCCGTCTATGGATTCAGACACGACCTCAGTCAAGCAGAGCAACCAGCGAGCTGATTAGTGAGTGCATCTCCAGCCATGGATCTTCCGCCTTGCTACCGCCGGTGGAAGAACATGAAGCTTCGCGTGACTCAGTGAGCTACCTCCACCCCGCGTGGCTGGTGCTGGGCGGTAGACATCAATGTGGCGCCCCTTGATCGCCCCACCGGTGTCTTGGGCACAGAGCCAGTTTCGGCGATACGGAATCTTGACTGCGCTTCCAAAGCTGATGACCTTCGGGTCAACGGCGATCGACCCCCAATCCTTCAGAGGGCGTGATGCGCCATTACCGAAACGGACGTACTTGGGCGGCACCCAGATAACACCCTTTCCTCTGGACCAGCCTCCCGCCGAAAGCCTAAACGTGACCTTTCTGTGACCGGCAGGAGCCTTCGTCCACCAAAAGCCTTCGTTGAGCCAGAAGGGTGGCCATACTGCCAGCCCTTGACTGCCGCCCATCCAGTGGCCTCCGCTTACCCAGTGAACGTGCGCTCCGCTCTCTGCGGTTCCGTCACCCTCCATGGCAACGCCGCTGGACGAGTAGAGCCAGTCAACGCGATGAAGCCCCTTCAAGCCCGGTGCCTTGATCTTGACCCCCTTGAACCAGCGCTCTGGGACCGACCAGTACTGGGTGATCAGAACCCCGGTCAGGTCCTGCTCTGTCTTGATGGGAAAGCGCGGGACTGGCTTCTTGGGCTTCGGCTTCGGCTTCGGCTTTGGCTTCGGCTTGACCGTTGTGGTCGTGGTTCCGGGCTCCGCGCCTCCTGACGTGTCAGCCAAGGCAACCGTGTTGCTCGCAGCAAACGCACAACCCGCAAGGGCCGTAACCACTGCAGCAGTTGTGCGTTTGTTAGTCATCGTCATCCGTAAGTTATTTTGAGTCCCAGTAGCGTTTCGACACTGACAACGCGATACCCCCTGCGCGAGAGGGTGGAAAGGATCGTGTCGGCGGCTGCGACGCTCTGTGACCGGTCGCCACCACCATCATGCATCAGAATGATCGACCCGGGGCGAACTTGCGCCAGTACTCGGCTCGCAATCGCACCCGATCCCGGTCGTGCCCAGTCCGTTGGGTCTACATCCCACTGGATCGTGAGCATCGACTGGGCTCTCGCAATCCCCACTAGAGAACTGGAAATTGCCCCATACGGAGCGCGGAACAGACACGGAGTAAAGCCGACCTGCGAGGTAATCCGGGCCTTAGTCCGCCTCAGCTCAGATGATGCAAATGTACCCCCACCCGACAACACTGGATGGGACCAGGAGTGGTCGCCGATCATGTGGCCCTGGGCAAGGATCTGCTTCTGAACTGCCGAGCGCCCCGACATTTGGTTCCCGACCTCAAAGAAGGTTGCATGGGCGCCGTGGCGCTTCAGGGTCGCGAGCATCCCCGCCGTGTAGGGCGATGGCCCATCGTCAAAAGAGATTGCTACGACTCGGTGGGCGCGGCTTGAGTTCGACCTGACCGACGCACCTTTCGCAACGCACCCTGATGGGACCGCTTTGACATAACGGGCAGACGCAGGGCTCGCGGGAAGACGGTCTGAACACCCCGGCACCGTGCAACCGGCGGAGTCAACCCACGCACTGGACGCCTGCCAGCGGAACTTGCCGATCCCGAGCCCGGCCCCGGTCGCCGGGACTGTGGCAACAAGCCTGTTCGAAGCGGGCCTGCTGATCGAAACACCTGGAAGCACCTTCGGTCCTGAGGGATCTCCGGCCCCGTTGAGGTCCTCCTTCACGATCCTCGGCTTTCCGTCAACGGCCTTGACGCAAAGCCTGCGCACCGCGACCCCAGTTCCAGGCCTAAACAGCTCCACACAGAGTGACCGACCATCCAAAGCGGAGATACTCGCTGCAGAGATCGTGCCTGAGGTCCGCAGTGACAGAACGACATTGAGCCCCTTCTGAGTCAGCGTCGCAGCCCGGAGATCAAGCGGCCACTGGGGCCCTGTCGGAGCATTCGCGGCACTACCGTCGCGAGTGCGATCGGTTGAAGCAGCGGCTGGGGCAGCCAGCGAAACCCCGCACGCCAACAGCAGAGCGGCCGAGCCTAAGCCTCTGGCGGTGAGTTGCTTGCGGTTGAAAGTGTTGCTCATCGGAAGTTCCCTCCAAGCGTAGTGCGGGGCCACCCCGGAAACGGAACTGGGACGGGGCAACGCGCCCCGTCCCTTCAATCCGTCTGCCTAGCGGAGGCGCATGCCACTGATGGCACGCGAGATAACAACCCGCTGAATCTCTGAGGTTCCCTCGAAGATCATGTAGATCTTGGCATCGCGATGCCAACGCTCGACTGGGTACTCGCGGGTGTAACCGTTGCCACCGAGAATCTGGATGGCACGCTCAGTTGCCTTGACGGCCACCTCTCCAGCCTTTGCCTTGCTCATTGAGCCCTCGGCGCGCTTGAACTCAACACCGGTGCGACCCATCCAAGCTGCACGCCAAACCAGGAGGCGTGCGGCGTCAATCTCCATCGCCATGTCGGCGAGGTCGAATGCGATGGACTGGTTGTCGATGATTGGGCGACCGAACTGCTCGCGTGTCTTGGCGTACTCAAGGGAGTACTCGTAGGCTGCGCGGGCGATACCGAGGGCCTGAGCACCAACGGTCGGACGGGTTGCCTCGAAGGTCTGCATCGAGGCCTGCCCCTTGCTCTTCTTGCCCTCGCGAACTCGGGCAAGTCGCTCATCGAGCTTCTCCTTGCCACCAAGGAGGCAGTCACCTGGGATCCGGCAGTCGTCAAGGTGAACATCCGCCGTGTGTGAAGCGCGAATGCCGTGCTTCTTGACCTTGGCACCCTGCTCGCAGCCCTTGGTTCCCGGAGGAATGATGAACGCTGCGTGGCCACGTGAGCCGAGCTCCTTGTCAACCGTCGCGGTCACGACGTGAACATTGGCGATACCACCGTTTGTGGCCCATGACTTCTGCCCGTTGAGGATCCACTCGTTCGTGGCCTCGTCGTACTTGGCAGTCGTGCGCTGAGCTGACACGTCTGAACCTGCCTCTGGCTCGGAAGCACAGAAGGCCGCGATCTTGACGTCGTCTGCCGTGCCGTAGCACTGCGGGATCCATTCGCCGATCTGCTCGCCGGTGCCCTGCCCGACAATCGCGGCAACGGCAAGGCCGGTGCCCATGATTGACATCCCGATGCCAGCGTCGCCCCAGAAGAGCTCCTCGTTGACAATCGGAAGGGAGAGGCCTGTCTCGTCACCGAAGAACTGTGCCATGGCGTCAAAGCCGTACAGGCCGATCTTGGCTGCTTCCTGGACGATTTCCCATGGGAACTCTTCGCGCTCATCCCATTCGTGGGCTGCGGGGCGCATTACGCCCTCGGCAAAGCCGTGGACCCAATCCTTGACTTCCTTCTGCTCGTCGCTGAGTTCGAGCGAAAACTTGACTGGAGCCGGTGCTGGAGTCTCGTCGGCTGTTGGTTCAGGTGCTGTCGTTGCCATGGTGCGGTGATCCCTTTCAGTCTGAAAACTGGTCGTTCGCGAACATTGACTCGCGAGTCAACGGAATGCTACACCGCGTCACGACGGGATGACGCAGTGGCACAACCGACCACCACTACGCCATCAGGAGAGCCTCGCTATACAGCCGGACCGTCAGGCCCGAAATCGCCCCATCCGTCAACGAATACATCGAGGATCAACTCGCCACCTGGAGCCGCGCGGTAGCCGGAGAGGTCGGTAATCCCTGCCTCTGCGAGAACCTCGTCGTCAATGAATGTGTTGCCGGTACAGGAGGCAGGATCGCGGGCAAGGATCACAGCAGCGGAGTCCGCGATGATCCCCGGCGTCCGAGTGCGACTCATCGCTTCATCCCCACCGAGGAGATTCTGGACTGCTGCGGTCGCGATGATCGTGCGAGGCCAGAGGCAGTTGGCTGCCACGCCGTTGACTGCCTCTGTTGCGCCGAACCCCAGAGTCAGCATCGACATGCCGAACTTCGAGAGCGTGTACGGGGCATGGGTGGCCAGCCATTTCGGGTCTGAGTCCAGTGGCGGGCTCAAGGAAAGGATGTGCGCGCGATCTGAGTTGCGCAGGTGGGGAAGACACGCCTGAGTGACGGCAAATGCGCCCCGGGCGTTGATGTTGAGCATCAGGTCAAAGCGCTTGATTGGAAGGTCCCCCGGCGCTGAGAGGTTGATTGCCGAGGCATTGTTGATGCAGATGTCAATCCCGCCGAACTGGGCGACCGTCTTCTCTACCGCTGAGGTAACTGAGTCCTCGTCGCGGATGTCCCCAAGGATGGGAAGAGCGTTGCCACCAGCAGCTTCGATTGCGGCTGCTGCAGTGTGGATCGTGCCTGGGAGTCGGGGATCAGGAGTATCTGTCTTGGCTACGAAGGCAACATTGGCCCCCTCGGATGCAAGCTTCTCAGCGATCGCAAGGCCGATCCCTCTGCTGCCGCCCGACATAAAGACTGTTCTGCCCTCAAATTCGCCCACGATTCCATCCTCCGGTCTCTGTATTCAACGCGGCATTCCGCGACTCGCCGAGCATACGCTGGCCGCCACTCCCCCCGCCTCCAGCCTTTGCTAACCTTGCGTAAGCAATGCCCCCTCTCGACCCGAGAACAACCATCGGACACCTCCACCTCAAGGTGTCCGACCTCGACAGGGCTATTGCCTTCTACGGGGGCGTACTCGGATTTGAGCTCACACAACGACACGGAGATGAGGCCGCGTTCCTCTCCGCAGGCGGCTACCACCACCACATCGGTCTCAACACATGGGCGAGCCGCGGTGGCAACCCACCGCCCCCAGGAACCACTGGCCTCTTCCACGCCGCAATCCTCTACCCCGACCGCCCCGCGCTGGCCGACGCTCTGCGTCGACTGTTGAATGCAGGACACCCACTTGAGGGGGCCGCGGACCACGGGGTCAGCGAAGCGATCTACCTCAGCGACCCAGACGGGAACGGCCTGGAGCTCTACCGAGACCGAGCCGAGTCCCAATGGCCACGCAACACTGACGGCACGCTCGAGATGGGAACCCTGCCCCTCGACCTGAACGCCCTGCTCGCCGAAGTACCCAACCAGCCCGCCTGACCTCCGCAGAAAGGCCATGGCTCATTCCTTGACGCCGCGTCAAGTCGCGGCGCGCGGCGAGTGTCTATGTGCCAGACTCATCGCCAGATAGGAGTTCCACGCGACTTGGGGGAGGCAGCGTCATGGGATCACGAGGTAGAGCAGCAGGAGTTGCTGGTTTAGTAGCAGCCGGACTTCTGATGGCAGCGCCCGTCCAGGCATCCACCCCGACGCTCCTCAGCGGAGGTCTCAACACCGCGACCTCATCCCTCGGGCTCTGGCTCAAGGTTGGAACCAAGACTTACAAGGCCGGTTCGATGGTCAGCTCAACCACCGCCGGCAACGGGACCAAGACGATCATCTTCTCTACCTCAGACCCTGCCAAGAGGAAGATCAGCGTCACACTCGGCGCAGCATCCGGTGGGATCCGCGCCCTGTCAGCCGTGTCCACAGGAGGCCCCGGGGCACCGGACTCCATCGGAATTGACTTCAAGGCCGTCAAGAACGAACGCTGGTTTGGGTTTGGCGAGCGAGCAGACATGGTCTCCCGCGGGGGCACGGCCGGTGCCTCAACGGTCGAAAACTACGTGTCCGACGGTCCATGGCAGCCAAATGAGTGGCGTGGAGTCGGTGCGACCCTTCCGCCGGGTGGCTCGCGCGGCCGAATGGACTCCACCTACTTCCCAGTCCCATGGACGCTCTCCACGAGGGGCTACGGCGTCCTAATCGACCGGAATGACACAAGCCACTTCACGTTCGGTGGCAAGACGGCCAAGACCTGGTCTGTCGACGTTGCCGGTGGCACACTCGCTCTCCGTGTCTTCGCGGGTGGCACGCCAGCCCAGACCCTTGCGCTCTACACCCAGACAACCGGACGACAGCCTGCCGCTGCGGCCCCATGGTATTTCGGGCCCTGGTTCCAAGCCCCCGGCGACCCCGCAACACAGATCGCAACCCTCAAGTCTGCTGGCTCACCCACATCAGTCTCAATGACGTACAGCCACTACCTGCCCTGCGGGTCGGATCGCGGCAATGAGCAGTCCATGATTAACCGGGCCAACCTCTGGCACGGCGCGGGGATGGCTGTGACGACCTACTTCAACCCAATGGTCTGCGACACGTACAGCGAAGCCTTCGACCCGGCATCAGCAGCCGGCGCACTCACAAAGACCAGCTCGGGGACCCCGTATGTCTATCGCTACGTCGCGTCGCAGACTTTCCATGTCGGGCAGTACGACTTCAGCAATCCGCTCGGTGTCAGCCAGTTCCAAGGCCTCCTGCAGCGCGCGGTAGATCACGGCTACGACGGGTGGATGGAGGACTTCGGCGAGTACACACCGCTCGATTCAGTCGCCTCCGACGGAACGCCAGCGGGCCAAATGCACAATGTCTACCCACGCCTCTACCACAAGGCTGCCTCCGACTTCGCAGCAACGGTTGAACGTCCACTTGCCCGCTTCCAGCGGTCCGGCTGGTCCGGGACAGCCCAGTACGCCCAAGTTGTCTGGGGCGGCGACCCAAGCACTGACTGGGGCTTTGACGGCCTCTCCTCAGTAGTCAAGAACGGCATCGGCATGGGCCTCTCGGGAGTGAGCCTCTGGGGCTCAGACATTGGCGGATACTTCTCGCTCTCAAGCTCGGTTGCACTCCTCTCAGAGGAACTACTGAAGCGCTGGGTGGAGGTTGGATTCGCCTCCGGAGTGATGCGCAACGAAACCGATGGAGTAACTGCCAGCTACGTTCCACGACCTCAGGTGACCGGCACGGCGGTGCTTCCAATCTGGACCAAGTACTCCAAGCTGCGCACGCAGATGTATCCGTACCTTGCCGCGGCGCAGAAGCAGTACGACGCGACCGGCATGCCGATGATGCGCGCCCTGATGCTCAACTGGCCTAAGGACGCAAAGGCAATCGCCGCCGACGATGAATACCAGTTCGGCCCAGACCTTCTGGTCGCCCCCGTGCTGGCAGCGGGCGCAACCACCCGTAAGGCCTACCTGCCATCAGGCTCATGGGTTGACCTCTGGCGCTCGGCTCGGATGAACCCATCAACCGGAGCCTTGGAGCCAACCGGGTCAACTGTCCTCGCGGGCGGCGCCGACCGCACCGTGGCCGCTCCAATCGACCAGATTCCACTGTTTGTCAAGGCCGGGGCTGCGATCCCACTGATCAGCCCCGACGTGTGGACTCTGAGCAACTACGGCACGGGCGTGGTTCATCTTTCAGACCGCCAAGACCAGCGCCGCATCGTGGCATTCCCTCGGGGCGCCTGGACCGGCGCACTCGGGCCAGGCGAGACCCTCAGCTCCACTGAGGGAACGAACACATGGGCACTTGCGATTGGTGGCTCAGCCACGCGCACCTACTCAATCGAAGCAGCCCTGGGGACGCTGAACAAGCCGTTCGTCCCGTGTGTCGTGAAGCTCGGGACTGCCACGCTTCCGACTAGCGCCTGGAGCTACAACGCCACATCCAAGGTGCTGAAGGTATCCGCGACGACTAGGACCGGAACCGTCACAGCCAAGAGCAGCTGCACCTAGCCAATAGCCCAACCTGACCTACCACCCTGGCCGTGGGTCAGGCTGGTGCGGTGAGGGTGGGGTAGTCGGTGTACCCCTCTGCTCCACCGCCGTAAAACGTCTTGGCGTCGGACTCGGTCAACTCAGCACCGAGCCGAATGCGTTCGACAAGATCAGGGTTGGAGATAAAACGGCGTCCGTAGCAGTAGAGATCGGCGCGGCCGTCAGCAAGGAGCTTGTCGGCCTCCCCCGGATCCCAGTCCGTGAAGAAATTCGAGTTTGCGATCAATGTCCCAGTCCAATGCTCCCGGACAAGGTCCAACCCCGACCACCCTGTGTCTGGTGGTGATTCCATCGCGTGGACGTATGCAAGGCCCAATTCATTCAGCTGCTCCAGCAGGACGGGGTAAGTATTGAGCGCGTCGGTCTCCGAAATGTCATTGACATTTTGACCTGGGCTGATCCGGATTCCAACCCGCTCAGCACCGATCCGCTCGGCCACAAGCTTTGCGGTCTCCACGACAAACCGAACGCGTCCATTGACGTCAGTGCCATAGCCGTCGTCCCTGAGGTTTGTCACATCCGAAAGGAACTCGTGGAGCAGATACCCGTTTGCCGAGTGGAGCTCAATGCCGTCAAAGCCGGCCTCTATCGCGTTGGCCGAAGCAGTCGCGTAATGCTCCTGTACCTCTACAAGCTCGTCGGTCTCCAATGCTCTTGGCATGGGGAGTGGAAGCTTCTCGCCCTCGATACGCGCGAGGCCTTCTGGCTGAACCGCACTCGGAGCGACAGGAGTCAGGCCCCCGGGAATGATGCGGGGGTGGCTGATTCTGCCCCCGTGCATGACTTGTACGAAGATCAGCCCTCCGGCCTCATGCACTGCATCGGTAACCAGTCGCCAGCCCTCAATCTGTTCAGGAGTCTCAAGGCCCGGCTGACCGGGGTATGACTTTCCCGAGTGATGGGGGAATGCTCCCTCCGCGACGATCAGGCCGGCCGAGGCTCGCTGGGCGTAGTAGTCGGCATTCAGAGGTCCCATTACTCCGTCGGCTGAAGCCCGCATGCGAGTCAAGGGAGCCATCACAACGCTGTTTGGCAGCTCCAACTGGCCTACGCGGTTCGGTGCGAGAAGATGATCAAACATTGAGGGGGAACCTAGCGCCCCTGCCCGCTGTGCGCGCGACCCTCAGCTGTCGCTGCAGGCCAGGCCGTAGATCTTGCGCGGAACCGGCGATGGCTGAACGCATACCTTCTCTCGCTGCTGAGGCACCCAGAAGGGACCCTCAGCCTGAAAAACAAAGGTAGTCAGGTAACCGGCTTCCCCACCCGTGCCAGCGAGGACAACCATCCACCCATCAGCGCAAACGTTCTGACTCATGGCGACCTCCTTGGCGTGAAGCGCGGCCTGCGCGGCCTTAAGCGCCGCGGCGGCCGTGCACTTGGCACTGCCGCCTCCGATCAGCTTGGGAGCAGTTGTCGTAGGGACAGTGGTCGTCGCTCCAGAAGCTGAAGCCGATCCGTGGGCTGTCGTCTTGGCCTCGGGTTGAAGCGATCCAGAAGCCCCCGCCCCAGTTCCGCACGCCGAAAGGAGAACCGCGGCCGCGAGCATGAAGCCAATTGGGTAGCGCTTGAGCATTGATCGGCAGGGTACAGGCCCAAACACGGCCCTACAATCCAAGAATGACCAGCGATTCACAGCGGGAGCTCCGTCAGGCACTACTCACCCTGCACGGGCTGTTGCTAGCAGCGCAGGTTGTGGAGATGGAGAAGGCGACCGGTCACACCATGAACCCCAACGAGCAGCTCTCAGCTGCTCTCGGCGATCCCCGCTTTGCGTGGCTCAGATCCCTGTCAGGACTGATCGCGGCAATCGACGCTGAGGCAGCAGACCCCGACGAGGCTGACCCGACGCAGCCGCCCGCACTTGAGCGTCTCCAAGGCCTCCTCAACCCACCAGACACCGAGACTGAGTTCGGGAAGCGTTACCTCCGTGAGCTCCAGCTCAATCCGTCCGCTGTCTTGGCTCATCGCGATGTGACAGCGCTGCTGGACTCCCTGGAGTGACCAGCTCACCATTGAGTTCGGTCGTAGACTGACCGCATGGATGCCCAGCAGCCACTTGACGCACTGATAGTTGGCGCTGGGTTTGGCGGGATAGCCGCTGCCATTCAGCTGCGGGAGCACGGCTTCGCACAGATTGAGATCATCGACTCAGCCTCAGGGCCCGGTGGCACATGGCTACACAACGACTACCCAGGCGCGGCATGTGATGTACCCAGCCACCTCTACTCCTTCTCCTTCGACCAACGCAAGGACTGGAAGCGCCTCTGCCCGACCCAGCCCGAGATCCTTGACTACATCAAAGCCGTGGTTTCCAGCCACGGGCTTGACTCAGCCATCACCCCGAACACAAAGGTCGACAGCTGCCGCTGGAGTGACACAGACCTAGTGTGGGAGATCAGCACGGCCACCGGCCGGCAGATACGCGCCAAGGCCCTTGTGCTGGCAACCGGTCAGCTCCACCAGCCAGCCGTCCCCAACATCCCGGGAATGGAAGCATTCACGGGGCGGATCTTCCACTCCGCCGAGTGGGACCAATCCGTTGACATTTCTGGCAAGAGAGTCGCAGTGATCGGAACCGGAGCCAGTGCAGTTCAGTTCATCCCCGAAGTGGCCGAAGCGGCTGGACACTTGGATGTCTACCAGCGAACTGGAAACTGGTTCATGCCACGTCGTAACCGCACCTATCCGAGCGCCGTCGCGTTCGCCATCAAACGAATTCCGGGCGTTCAGGCTTGGCGCCGCAAGTTCATCTTCTACTACGGCGAGACCCTCACCGCCATGATCCGCCACCCACGGACCCTGGGCATGCTCGGGCGGCTGCGTTCCACATTCTTCATGAAGGCACAGGTCAAGGACCCCGTCCTTAGAGCCAAGATCTGGCCGGACTACACCTTCGGGTGCAAGCGGGTTCTGTTTAGCTCGTACTTCCTCCCCTCCCTCCAGCTTCCCAATGTGGATCTACTCACCGATGCCGTTACCGGGTTCACCCCCGATGCAGTGGTCACTGCCGACGGCGTGGAGCGCCCCACGGATGTTGTCATTCTCGGGACCGGGTTCAAGACGAATGACTTCATGTTCCCCATGGAGATCACGGGTCAGGCAGGCATTGACCTTCACACCGCTTGGTCTGACGGACCACACGCGCATCTGGGAATGACAGTGCCTGGCTTCCCCTCCATGTTCCTTATGTACGGCCCGAACACCAATACTTCAGGGGGGTCCATCCTCGTCTACCTCGAGGCCCAAGCCGCCTACTTGAGGCAGGCACTGACTGCCGTTGAAGCGCGTGGCGCTGCGGCCGTCTCAGTTAGACCCGAAGTGGCGCTAGCTTCAGATAGGGAGACTCAGGCGAACTTCCAAGGCACCGCCTGGGTGCGCTGTGACTCTTGGTACCGGGACAGTGACGGCCGGGTCGTCGCCAACTGGCCGGGCTACATGAGCCAGTATGTGCGTCGGACTCAGCAGTTCGACGTAACCGAGTACGACTTCCTCAACTCCTGATCCCTCCCAGCGGGACCCAATGTCAGCTTCCTACTTACGCTCTCCGCTGCCTGCGACCGCGCTGGGTTGACAAGCCCAGCAGCCCCCTTGTAAACCATGCTTACCCCCCAGACCATCGCAATCACGGCAACTATTCTCATGCCGTTCCGGTTGAGCCATTCGGACAGTCGCCCCACGAGTCGGTCGGTCTCCTTCGGATCGAACCGAAAGCCAATCAGAGGGATCTCGATCATCAACAGCATGATCAGGTTGAAACCAACGACAAGTAGGAACGCTGTCAACGGCCCATAGTGGCCCTGCGAGATATCCCCGAGGGCCAACAGGTAGAAGGGGCCCGGGAGGTTGAGGACTGCGCCAGCGCAGACCGCGATCCCGACGGTCCCGCGGTCAAGCATCCGCTCGGCCCAAGGAGTCCGGGCGGATTCCGCATCGGTATTACGGTGCGGACGTCTCGCCCGCCATCCGTCCACTATCCCCTGCCCTCGAGGGGTTCCCAGAAGCAGCGCGAGCAGAATCACGAGGACCCCGAAGAGCATTAGGTGAAGCGGGGAGAGCCCCGAGCCAGCCTTACTCAGCGAGGCCGCGTGCGACCCAAACAGCGCAATAATCACCAAACCAAGTGCGACGCTTGTCACGATTCCACCGAGCCAGAAAGAGACAAGCAGGCGGGAAGGATTCTCACGGGAGAGAATCACTGCCGCAGCGGCGAGCAAGGTCGGGAAGATCGCCGAACCCAGGGCCAGTAGGAGAATGGTTGTCATGTCGGCGCCGGGACTCAAAGGCCTAAAGCTCGATCCGCCCTTCAGGGCTTGCGGGGCTCGGAGATCTCAGGGTTGATTGAGCCCTGGGCCGCAAGTGAGCCTGAGCGCCCACCGCCTGGACCGCGAAGCACCATTGCCATCGCGGCCGCCAGCGCCGCGCCCACGAGAGGGCCGGCTACATAAACCCATGATGAGGTCAGGTCGCCTGCGACAAGGCCGGGTCCGAGGGTCCTGACCGGATTCATTGAAGCGCCTGTCAGAGGGCTAGCCCAGAGGCCGGCAAGCGCAACATAACCTCCGATGCCAACTGCACCAATGATGCCTATGTTCTGGGCGCCTGAGGCTGTTCCAAGGATCACGCTCACTAAGCCGAGGGTCAGAACCATCTCCATCAGGAAGGCCGCACTGTCCGAGCTGGTCAATGCCGGGTAGCTGCCGCCCAAACGAGCCGAAACATCAAGGATCTCCTGCAGAAACCAGGCCGCACCAAGCGCCCCAACTAGCTGGGCACTTAGATACCCCGGGACCCGCCTCCAAGGAAAGTCACGCCTGAGGGCAAACGCCACGCTGACCGCTGGGTTCAGATGCGCGCCGGACACCTTGCCCATGAACATGATGATCGCCATCACCATCAGCCCAGGGGCCACCACAGCTGCAACACGGCCGACGCTGGCCGGAAACGCGGCGTCCATCATTGGTCCGCCCGCTGCCACAAGGACTAAGAAGAACGTCCCAAAGGCCTCCGCAATGAGGCGGCGCCACTCCTGCTTGGGATCCCTGAAGTCACTTAGGCGGCTTTCAACCTCAGCGATGATCTGAGGAACCACAGACTCGGCGTTGAGCTGATTGGGCATCACTAAAGATCAGCCTACTCCCCCTAACAACCTCAACAAACAAGAGTCCACTCCAGCTGGCCCGACCTCTGGTCTGACCGGCTGGAGTGGAATTAGTGGAGACGGCGGGAGTCGAACCCGCGTCCGCAGCTGTGCAAAGAGTGGTGTCTACGAGTGTGTCCGGTGCTCTGATCTCATCCCTGGGTCGCCGCACCGGCGGGGTTACCTGGGACCAGTCCTCCTGAAAATGTCCCCGGATTGGCGAGGTCTTTCCTCACCGGGTGATCCTGCTATTGATACCGGCGATCCCCGCCGCAGGCTTCGGGGGCCGATACCCCACTCGTCTAGTTTTTGCTAGACAGCGAGGGCGTACTCATGTGAGTCCGCACTTATGGTTTTTGCTGGCTGTTTAACGAGGCCGGCCAGCACCTCGACTCGCAACCACCCCCGCGAAACAACCGCGTCGAAGCCTGTCGTCCCCGTTGGTGTTTGTTGCTTCACAAGTGTAGCCGCAGCCCAGCAATAAGCAAACACCTCCACTAGGCGCCTGCCAAGACCTGGTCAGATGGAACTACCCGGCGGTGGGCCCAGCGGATCGCTGGTTGCTCCACAAGGCGCCACGAAAGAAAGCCGGCGATGACTGAAACGGCTAGGACGACGCCGATTCGTGGCACAAGGGCATGGGGAAGGAGATCAACCTCCTTGAGGGCGAGAATCAAGGGCAGGTGCCACAGATAGACCCCGTATGAGATGACACCCAAGGCGGCGATGGGCCGGAATGCCGTTGCTCTGGCCGCTCTCCCGGTTCCGCCAACGACGGCGGCGATCACCAGAGCAAACCCGACCGACGCAAGGAGGTTGATGAACGGCGCGTGAAGAGATTGGAGGGTCATTGGGGCCTCCCTCCAAAAAGCGTCAACTACGACTAGGACGACACCAGCCAGAAAGATGATGCCCGTGGGGAACGGCCTCAGAGGGACTCTCCCGAACGCCTTCCTCCGCTCGGCCCACAGGGCAACCAGCATCCCGCAGGCAAAATAGCCGATGTAGCCAGGCAAAGCCTTCTTCCAAACCTCGCTCAGACCGTGATCCCAGGCAAGGACATTCCAGACACAGCCGATGGCAACAAGCCCGATCAGCAGCAGTGCCTGTAGGGAGCCCCGCCTCCCAATCCTCAGGGCAACGAGCCCGATCAGCGGCAAGACAATGTAGAAGGCCATCTCCACGCAGAGCGTCCACGCCACCGGATTGAGCTGCATCATTGTGGACAGCGAGAAGTTCTGGGCGAAGAGAAAGAACACCGGGAGCTGCCTGAGAGGGGGCGTGATGTGGGAGTAGCCGGAGAGCGCATAGATCGCAAGGCAGCCGACGAGGTTGGCGTAGTACGCGGGGACAATTCTGGCGAACCGTTTCTTGCCGTAAGCCCTAGTACTCAAACGCTGCCCCCCTGTCACCGCAGCGCGAACGAAGCTCCCGTAGAGGAGGTAACCCGAGAGGACGAAGAAGCACAGGAGCCCAAGGTTCAGGGTGAAGAAGACATGATCCATGACAGCGAAGTGGTCGTACTTGGGCCGGCCAACTCGGTAGAGCCAAACATGAAAGACGAGCACCGAGAGGGCAGCAAGTCCTCTCAGACCGTCAAGCCCAGCTGACCTTCGCCCCTCAACTGTCAGATCAGCGGCGATGGCGCTCGGCCCGATCCATCTCACGCTTCATCTCTTTGTCCTTCAGCGTTCGGCGCTTGTCATGCAACTGCTTGCCCCGGGCAACGGCAATCTCAACCTTGGCGTGCTGGCCGGAGAAGTAGACCTTGGTTGGAACAAGAGTCAGCCCCTTTTCAGCAGTCTGACCGAGAAGCTTCTCAATCTGCCTCCTGTGTAGGAGCAGCTTGCGCGGGCGTTCGGGCAAGTGGTTGTCATGAGCCGCCGGCGTGTAGTGAGGAATATGCATGTTCAGAAGCCACACCTCGCCCCGCTCAATCGTCGCGTAGGCGTCTGACAGCTGAGCCGTACCTTGCCTAAGCGCCTTAACCTCTGTGCCAAGAAGCTGGATTCCACACTCGTACTTGTCAAGGAACTCGTACTTGTGTCCAGCCCGCCGATTATTGGCGACAATGCCGCTGGTGATTGGGTCCTTGATCCCGCCCTTGTTCTTCTTTGCAGCCATAGCCGATCAACTCCTCCCTGCGAAGCCTAGTCGCGGGCGGCAACGGGATAGAGGTCACAGCGTCCACGTGGACAATCCACACGGCCAACCTCAACCTTGATCTGATCCCCAAGCCTGAGCCGCTTGCCGGTGTCGGCAATAAGCATCGTCTGTTCCTCATTGAGATCCCACCAGCCGTCCTTAAGTCGACGCACCGGCAGCATCCCCTCAAAACCGCCGCCAAAGTCCACAAACAGGCCGGCGCCGATCACGCCCACGATCTCACCGTCAAAGACAGTGTTGCTCCCAGCAGTGCTGAGCTCGCGGGCCAGCAGGAAACAGCTGACGATGTCATCGGCGTCACGCTCGATCACCATTGCTTCGCGTTCCCGGGCGCTAGTCCACTCACCCAGCTCCCCGATGGCTCCAGCCGAAGGCTTGTCCTCTCCCAAGCCCAAGGAGGACAGGATCGCCCGGTGGACAACGATGTCTGGGTAACGACGAATCGGGGATGTGAAGTGACAGTAGTCCTCAAGCCCGAGCCCACTGTGACCGAGTGCATCCTGGTCGTAGCGGGCCTGCTGGAGTGCGCGCAGCACCAATGTCGTGATCCCCAACCTCCCCCGATTCTCCTTGCGGGTCCAGTGATCCACTAGGACTGACGCCTCAGCAGAAATCCTGACCCCATCGCTCGGTGACATGGACTTCGGAGCAGGCGGTGTTGGAATGTCCAACGACGCAAGCCTGTTCAACAGAACTTCAACCTTGGCTGGATCTGGCCGCTCATGAACTCGATGCAGGGCTGGCGCCTTACGCTCCACCAGAATCCGAGCGATCTCGGAGTTGGCAGCAACCATCAACATCTCGATCAACCGATGGCTCTCAGTCTGCTCAACCTGGCGCCACCCGGTCACATTGCCCTCCTCATCAAAGATGAACTCCGGTTCAGGACGGTTGATCGCCAGAGCGTGGCGCTCGGCCCTGCGTGCAGCCAGAGCGAGGGACACGCCCCGGGCCACCTCCAGTGGAGTCGCCCATGGCTCACGTGCAGCAACCTCACCCCGCAGAATCCGGTCAACCTCGTCGTAGTCCAACCGCTCGTCTGACCTGATGATTGACCTTGAGACCTCGCTGGCGACACAGTCTGGTCCGTCGAAGTCCATTCTGATTGTCACCGCCAGCCTATCCTCCCCTGGCAGGAGCGAACAGGCCCCGCTGCTCAGTGAGTGAGGAATCATCGGCTCGACAGCGCCAGGAACGTAGACGCTTGTTGAGCGGCGCCTAGCTTCGTCATCAAGCTTCGATCCTGGCCGAACAAACGCTGAAACGTCGGCGATATGTACCCAAACGCGGCTCTGGCCGTTGGGGAGCAGCTCGGCGCTGATGGCGTCGTCGAAGTCTCGTGCGGAGGTTGGGTCAATCGTGAAGGTGGTCAAATCCCGGAGGTCAGTCCTGTCGCCCGCCTCGATCTGACTGGATACGGCTTCGGCTTCAGCCTCAACCGCCTTGGGAAACTCGCGACTCAGGCCCCGGTCGAGCATCAGCGCTTCCAGCACATCGCGGGCGTTCTCAATCCTGCCAACGACTCTCTCAACACGGGCAAGCCCGCTCCGGTCCCGCTCCAGCGGTGGGAGCAGAACGAGGTCACCCTCGCGAAGCCGCGGCTGATCACGGCCGCCTGAATCGATTGGCCTACGCTGACCAGGCCCGAAGATCGGTTCCGCTGTGTCCTTGCGCCCTCGCTTGACAATCACGCCAATGCGGCTGATTGGTGGGGCGGAATCTGGTCCGGCAGGGAGGCCACGTTGAGGTGCCTTCACAGGAGGCTTAGGTGGGCTCTTCTGTCCACCTCTAGCCGGGTCCTTCCCCCTGTCCTTCTTGTCGGGCTTGAAGCCGCGGGGAGGCTTGGGCCTGCCGCGAGTCACAGACTGATTGTCCTCAACTTCGAGCATGACTGGCCCCTGCTCGACGCCTCCGGACCGGACAGCCTTACTGCCCTTCTTGGACTTACCGCTCTGCTTGGGCGTGGCCTCAACAACTGGCCCGGTGCCCTTGACCTTTGTCTTCACCTTGGAGCGAGGCTTGCCCGAGCGGCTTGTTGGAGCTTTTCCGCCCCCGCGCTTGCGCTTGATCCCATCTCCATCACGTTTTCTACCGCGGCTCTTGCCGCCACCGCTCTTGTTGCTCACTTCGTATGCCGGGGGTGTGAGGCGGCGAGTACGGCAGCCGCAAGTGCAGCAGCCGAGCTTGAGTTAGCTGAAACGGCAACATTGGGCTTGAGGCCGGATCCTGTCTTGACTCCCCCGCCGCCGAGGTTGCGCCCCGAAGGTGTGAAGTACTCACCCACGGTGATATCTAGGGCCCCGCCGTTAGTTAGCTGGGTGATCTCCTGGAATACCCCTTTGCCGAAGGTTCTTGTCCCGACCACCAGTCCTCTGTGAGTGTCCTGGACTGCGCCAGCAACTATCTCGGAGGCGCTGGCGGTCCCCTTGTCCACTAGGACCACCACGGGGATGTTGGAGGGGATGGCGTTGCCTGAGGCCTTGTACACCTGCTCGGCGCGATGACGCCCCTTGGTGGAGACGATGGTCCCCTTCGGGATAAAGACGCTGCCAACTGCGACACCCTCGTCAAGCAAACCCCCACCGTTTCCGCGTAGGTCAAGCACGATCCCAGTTGCACCCAACCTGAGTAACCGCTTCGTGGCAGTAGAAACCTGAGCCCCTGCACCCTGGACGAACCCGCTCAGTGCCACGACCCCAATCTTCTTACCGTTGCCAGCGATAACCATCTTTGACCGAACTGATGGCACATGGATTGTGGCCCGCTTGAGCCGGAGGCTCCTTGGCTTGCCAGCTTTCGACACAACCCCAATCGTCACCGGCGAGCCCGGTGGGCCAGTCACAAGCCCGACAGACGAGTTGACGGACTTACCCGCAAGCGGCCTTCCATTGACGCTCACGACCACTTCACCTACCGTCAAGCCAGCTTTCTGCGCAGGAGTGCCAGGGAACACCGATGTGATCAGAAGTCCCCGCGGAGAGAATGCGACATTTAGCCCGATTCCAGAAAAGTGGGGGTTCTCTGAATGCTGGAACACCTTGTAAGCCGCTGGATCAAGATAGGCCGAGAATCGGTCATGGAGGCTGCCAACAATGCCCTGTACTCCCCGGTCTTGGATCTGGGACGTAGGGATCGGCCTGTAGTAATCATCACGAACGAGTCGCGCAGCCTCGTTGAAAGCCGATTCATCCGTGGAACCTGCCAAAACCCGCAGTGGTTGCGGAAGCGAAAGTGGGTTTGCGCCCAGCCGAATGCCTGCCACCAGCACAACAAAGAGGGTGAGGGTAAGGGCAACGAGTCTTAGGAAGGTACGCATCAAGCACTGAGGTTATCGGCGCAGCTAGTGCGTCAGACGCGAAGGTAGCGCCGCAGCGAAACAACTGACCCAGCTGCGGAGACTGCCGCGCCCGCCGCAAGCAGGATAAGAACCAGCAATGGGAAGGAAATAGTCCGGGGAGCTGCGATCAGCGCGAAGTCATTTGCGAGGGGATCAAGCAGAGCCACCTTGGCGAATCCCAGTATGGCCACAGCGCCTAATGCCCCGGCCGTCCCCACTATTAGCGCCTCGAATACGAACGGCCAGCGGATGAAAGGGTCGGTCGCGCCGACAAGTTTCATCACCTCAACTTCACGCCTTCTGGAGAAAAGTGAAAGTCGGATCGTGTTGGCAACCAGCAGGATCGAAGCCGCCACAAGAAGGGCCGCCAACACGCCGACAGTGAACTTCACAAATCTCGTTGCCTGAAGAATCTTCGTCGTATCGTCACGACGGTCCCGAACGCTATCGATCCCAGGGTCAGTCGCCTTAACCTGGAGCAGAGCGTTCTTCAGCTGCGTCACGTCATCCGCGTTCTTGGGTGTCACGCGGAATGTGTCAGGAAGGGGATTGCTCCCGAGCAGGGCGTAGGCCTCAGGGTCACGCTTACTCTCCGTCGCATACGCCTTGTCCTTATTGACATATTCGACCTTCCCTACACCCGAGACGCCGTCGAGCTTTACTCGGACCCGTTGGACATCACTCGAGGTAGCACCCGTCGTCATGTAGACATCCACGAGGACCCGTCCGCGCACACTATTGGCCGCCCCGTTTGCTGCCTGCACAATTGGGATGAATACACCGAGGACAAGCATGGTCACCAGCACCGCGACCATTGCCGCAAACGACGGCATGGCATTTCTGCGCAGAGTCCTGAAGGCCTCACTGAGGAAGAACTTGAAGCTATCCATTACAGCCCCCCTCCTTCTTCATCGTCCCCGCGCATCCGGGCAGCAAACTCGCGCGTGTTCTCATCTCGGGCATAGAGACCAGTCGCCTCATCGCGCACAATGAGCCCGTTCTCAAGCTCTATCACCCTACGACGCATCCGGTCGACCATTGAGTGGTCGTGAGTCGCAACCAAGACCGTGGAACCAGTGCGGTTGATCCTGTAGAGCAGCTGCATAATCCCAATGCTTGTCTCAGGGTCGAGGTTGCCGGTCGGCTCATCGGCGAGCAGGAGGGGCGGGTGGTTCACGAACGCACGGGCGATTGAAACACGCTGCTGTTCACCCCCTGAAAGCTGGTCCGGGTACGAGTGCAGCTTTGTAGCCAAGCCGGTGAGCCGAAGGATGTCTGGAACCCTGCGCCGGATCTCCTTGCGGCTATGGCCCGTGACGAGCAGGGCGTAAGCAACATTGTCATAGACCGTTCGGTTGGGAAGAAGCTTGAAGTCCTGGAAGACCACACCGACATTGCGTCTGTAGAACGGAACCTTCTTGCGGTCGATGGCGCCAAGGTCGCGCCCGGCTACTCGAACGGTCCCTGATGTGGCATCGATCTCCTTAGTCAGGAGCCGCATGACGGTGCTCTTCCCCGAGCCTGTCTGTCCGACAAGGAAGACGAATTCGCCCCGCTCAACGGCAAAGGTTGCTCCATCGAGTCCAGTGGTCCCGCCTGGGTATGAGAGATGAACGCCACGAAACTCAACAACAGGTTGTGAGGCCGGAGGGCGCGGGGCCGAGCTTGCCTGCTCCGGAGCAGCGTCCGGTGTCTCTTGCCCAACATCCTCGGCGCGCCGCCCAAATGACCGGCGCGGGGACTTGCTGTTGCGTTCTTCCATACCTCTTTCGAAATTAGCGGCCAGAGCCCGTTCTCCTGCCCGCGAGTGATCACTTGCACGGATCCACCCACCCCGGGAGGGCTCCGGAGTCCGCCGACGAGCGGTCAGCCCCCTAGGATGGTCTCCATGCCCAAAGTCACCACATCCACCGCCTCTAACGGCCTCCCCATCCACAAGATTGAACTGCCAGGCACCAGAGCGCTGACAATCCTCACCGCGTTCGACGCTGGAGCCCGGACCGAGCGCCCTGAGGAGAACGGGATGGCCCACTTCCTTGAGCACCTCGTCTTCAAGGGAGGCCAGAAGTACCCAACCCACACGGAGGTCAACGAAACCGCCGAGCGTCTTGGAGCAGTGCTCAATGCCTACACCTCGCATGACCTTGTCGCCTTTCACATCACAGCTCGCGCCGAGAAGGCTGGTGAGGCCATTGACCTCCTCACAGACTTCGTTGGTCGCCCAGCCCTCGATGAGGAGGAGCTTGACCGCGAGCGAGGAGTCGTCATCCAGGAAATCAACCGCTACGACGACGAGCCATCATCGGTTTCCGACAACCTGATTGATGCCGCAACCTATGGGGACCACCCACTGGGCCGAACGGTCCTTGGGCCCGCTGAGCACCTCCGCAAAACCTTCACTAAGGAAGGGATCATGGATTTCCGCGAGCGCCGCTGGTCAGGCCGCACCGGCGGAGCATTCCTTGTCGGCAACCTTGAGCACCTCCCCGAGGACAGCGAACTGGACGAGTACTTCTCCCGCTTCCCTGACCTGCCTGGCGCCGAGGCGGCCGAGGCAGCCCCAGAGCACCACTCAGACACGCTCGTCGAGACAAGAGACACCAACCAATCACACCTGCGGCTTATCTACCGGCCACAGGTTGATGTGACAGACCCGTCCCAGCGCGCGGCTGCAGCGATCTACTCAACCCTCCTCGGTGGCTCGATGGGCTCGCGCCTTTTCAGCGAGATCCGCGAGAAGCTCGGCCTTGCCTACTCGGTCTCCGCATTCTCGTTCAGCCACGCTGACATTCCTGGCCTTCAGCTGTCCGCTGGGCTTGATTCTGAGAAGTGCATCGAGGCTTACAACAGGATGCGCGAGATCGTCAACGAACTACGCGACGACGGGCCGACAGAGGAGGAAGTCGAGCGCGCGCGCTCATACACCGCTGGGGCTCGAGTTCTTGCCTTTGAGCGATCCGGAACTGTTGCCAGCCACGCGGCCGGGCAGTCGATCGTCAGGGGCGAGTCAGTCGACCCGGATGTGTCGATCGCGACCCTTGACGCCGTTACCTACGAACAGGTTGTCGCCGTCGCAAAGGGTGTCCCAGACACCCCTTCGGTCGCATGCGTTGGCCCGCATGAGGCCTCTGACTTCGCTGTCGCTGGCTGAACGCGCTAGCTCGCGCACCCGGACGCAGTCGGCTCAGCCGACTGAAACCATGCGCTCGATAGGAACTCGCGCAAGCTCAGCAATTGAATCGGAAACCTTGACCTCGAACTGGTCCTCAAGCAGGGCATCGCGGACCTTTGGCAGCGTGATCATCTTCATGTACTTACAGGCCGCCATCCTGTTAGCAGGGATCAGCGTTGCCGTCGGGTCTGCCATCTGGAGCGGATGCAGCATTCCCGTTTCGGTGGCGATGATCTTCGTTCCACCCGGGTTTGCCCTGACGTAGTCGAGCATTCCACCGGTGGAGAGAATGCTTACGCCCTCGGACTCAATATCACCAGCTGCCACATACTCCAAGACTTGGGTTGTGCAGCCGCATTCGGGATGTACAAGGAACTCAGCGCCTGGGTTTTCGCCGCGTACTTGATCGATGTCTGATGGCTTGATGCCAGCGTGAACATGGCATTCGCCGTCCCAGACGTGCATGCCCCGGCCAATTTCCCTCTCAACAAAGGCGCCCAAGAACATGTCGGGGCCGAAGAGGATCTCTTGATCTGACCCGTGTTCCTCGAGGATCCTGTTGACGACCGCAACAGCGTTGCTTGATGTCACGCACCAATCGGTCTCCGCCTTGACCTCCGCTGTCGTGTTCACATACATCACGACGATCGCACCGGGATGCTGGGCCTTCCATTCACGGAGCTGCGGTGCGGTGATCGAGTCGGCAAGGGAGCAGCCAGCATTGAGGTCGGGAATCAGCACACGCTTCTGAGGGGAGAGAATGGAAGCAGTCTCTGCCATGAAGTGAACTCCGCAGAAGATGATGTTCTCCTGCTCGCACTTTGCGCCCTCCCGCGCGAGACCAAGCGAGTCTCCCACGAAGTCCGCGACATCCTGAACTTCCGGCAGCTCGTAGTTATGGGCGAGGATGACCGCGTTCTTGGCAGCTGCCAGTTCCCGAATCTGGTTCTGGAGAGCCTTCACCTCGTCATCAGGCAACACCGCTGGCATGGGCGTCCCGTCAAGCATTGGCAGTTGGATGCCTCTGATGTCTCTGGAGTTGCTCATCTATTACCCGTCAATCAGGAGTGAAAGGTCAAGGGTTGGGGCCGAGTGCGTCAGGGCACCCACTGAGATCCAGTCTACGCCGGTCTCGGCGATCGTCCTGACCGATTCAAGATTCACACCTCCGGAGGCCTCGGTCTCTGCTCTATTTCCTACTATCCCCACAGCAGTGATCAACTGACCTGAATCCATGTTGTCAAGGAGCAGTCGCTCCACGTCGGCCTTGAGAGCCTCCACCACCTCGGACGTGGTCTGGCACTCGACCTCAATCGGGAGCCGCGGGTTGATTCTTCGACAGCCCTCTACCGCCGCCGTGATTCCCCCTGCCATAGCGATGTGGTTCTCCTTCAGCAGGAACGCGTCATAGAGCCCGACCCTGTGGTTGTTCGCTCCACCTGCGGCCACAGCTGCTTTCTGCAGAAGTCGCATACCGGGCACGGTCTTACGAGTGTCAAGAATCTTCGCTCCAGTGCCCTCAACGGCTTGGACATAGCGTGCCGCAAGGGTCGCTGTCCCGGAAAGCCCACCGAGCAGGTTTAGCGCCGTGCGCTCCGCCGTCAGAATTGCCCGGGCCGAGCCGGTGATGACGGCGACCTCTCCCCCGTCACGCCAGATCCCCTCAGCCGCGACCGCTGTGAAAACAAGGTCAGGGTCAAGCCGGGCGAATGCTGTGCGGGCGCAATCCATCCCAAACAGGACACCGGGCTGTTTCTGGATAATCCGCGCGGTTGCCTGAGTATCCGGCCCGACCGATGCTTCGGTCGTGATGTCACCCGACCCCACGTCCTCAGCCAGAGCGCGGTCGACAACATCGTCGACCACTCCAGCCATTTCCTTGCCCAAGTTCTCTCGGGGGACCGACCCGCCGTCCGGGCGAGCTGCGTCCTCGTTCATCAGGAGGCGCCCTTCAGCAGCCAGGCGCGAGCGAAGCCGTCGAGGTCTCCGTCAAGGACTCTTTGAGTGTCACCGACCTCGACATCCGTCCGGTGATCCTTGACCATGGAGTACGGGTGAAGGACGTAACTTCGGATTTGGGAACCGAAGTTCACATCCTGAACCTCCCCCTTTTCCGCGGCGATTTCTGCCATTCGGCGCTGCTCTTCACGCTCAATGAGCTTTGCCCGGAGCATCCCCATCGCTGTCTGCCTGTTCGCGGTCTGGGACCGCTCGTTCTGGCACTGGACAACAATCCCTGAAGGCCTGTGGGTTATCCGAACAGCCGAGTCAGTCTTGTTGACATGCTGCCCACCGGCACCAGAGGCGCGGTAGGTGTCAACCTGAAGGTCGTCGTCGTCGATCACAACTTCGCCCGTGTCAGCGATGACCGGGGCCACTTCCAAGCCGGCAAACGAGGTCTGCCGCCGGTTGGCCGAGTCGAAGGGACTAAGCCTGACAAGTCGGTGGACGCCTCGCTCGGCCTGATAGAGCCCATAAGCGTTCTCACCAGTCGCCTTGAAGGTCGCTGACTTGATACCCGCCTCTTCCCCTGCCGACACCTCAAGGAGCTCTGTCTCAAACCCGCGGTTCTCGGCCCAACGCAGTTCCATGCGCAGCATCATCTCGGCCCAGTCCTGAGCGTCTGTGCCACCGGCACCAGCGTTGATGGTCACGAGGGCGTCGCCACCGTCGTACTTACCGGAGAACAGCCGCTCCTCCTCAAGCCGCTCAAGCTTGTTCTCAATCGAGCTCAGGCTTGCGAGGAGCTCCTCGGCCATATCGTCGTCTTCCTTTGCCATCTCAACCAGATCATCGAGATCGCCAACCTCAGACTCAAGATCCCTGAACGAGGTAAGTCGACGCTGGACCCGTGCGTGCTCAGCGGACACGGAGGCGGCCTTCTCCTGGTCATCCCAGAAGCCGGGCGCACCCATCTCGCTCTCTAGCTCTCCTACGCGAGTATCGAGGGAAGCGGGGTCAAAGATAATCCGCGAGCAGCTTGAGCTGGTCGCGGATCGCCGCAAGACGCTGCGGCGTCGAAGTGGTCTTCGTTGTGTCAGCCATCTATGCGCCGTGGCACTTCTTGTACTTCAGGCCTGAGCCGCACCAGCATGGGTCGTTGCGACCGATCTGATCCTCATCGGAGACAACGCGCTGTTCAACCACTGGCATTCCCTCCATCTGGGCTGCGTCGGCTTGAGCCGCCTGGAGGGCTGCGATTGCCGCCGGGTCACCGGATTCAGCAGCCAGAGCGAGTGCGGCTGCGTTAGCGAGCGCTGACGGCTGCATGGCACTCCCACCTGAATAGTTGAGCGCATTGCCCGGCTGAGCTGCCGCAGGCTGCGCGGGCAGAACTGCGTCGCCGTCAACCTCTACAACGACATTGAAGACCATGCGGGCGTAGTCGCCCCAAATCGTGTCCATCAAGTCCCCGAAGAGAACGAAGCCTTCGTTCTTGTAGGCCACGAGCGGCTCTATCTGAGCAAAGCCTCGGAGGTGGATTCCCTCACGCAGGTAATCCATGTCATAGAGGTGTTCCTTCCAACGCTGGTCGATGACCTCCAGCAGGAGGTACCGCTCAAGCTCACCCATCAGATCAGGGCCCAGCTCCTCACGGCGCGCCGCATATCGGGCGACGAGGAAGTCTGAAACTGTCTCACGCAGCTCGTCCCGGTCAATGTCGTTACTTGGGAACCGCTCGCGGAGTTCATCGGCCGGGGCGATCTCCTCAAGGCGGTCGAACAGCCCGGGAACATCCCATTCCTCGACGAAGTCGCCTGCGGTGTACTCCTCAACAAGCCTGTCAGCCAGTTTGGCCATCTCGTCCTGTGCCTGACCGCCAATGTCGGCACCTTCAAGAATCTCATCGCGGTAGCGATAAATGACCTCGCGCTGCTGGTTGAGAACATCGTCGTACTCGAGGACCCTCTTACGCATAAGGAAGTTCTGCTCCTCGACCTTCCGCTGGGCCTTCTCGATCTGCTTGGAGAGCATCCCCGCTTCGATTGGCTCCTCATTGCCCTCTTCGTCAACTGATCCGAGGCGGTCAAGAATCTTGTAGATCCGGTCGCCTGCAAAGAGCCGGACGAGGTCGTCCTCTGCTGAGAGGAAGAACCGGGAGAAGCCGGGGTCGCCCTGACGGCCCGCGCGGCCTCGGAGCTGATTGTCGATCCGCCTAGATTCGTGGCGTTCAGTGCCGATGATGCAAAGTCCGCCGGCCTCCATCACTCGGGCTCGATCGGCCTCCACTTGGGCCTCAATGTCAGAGGTGAGGCGGGCGGCAGCAGCATCCCACTTCTCACTTCCAGGCTTGATGCCTTCCTTCTCTGCTGCGTGCTCAACGAGCGCCTCAACACTGCCTCCAAGCTTGATGTCAACGCCACGGCCAGCCATGTTGGTGGCAATCGTCACCGCGCCGGGCAGGCCCGCGAGGGCGATGGTCTCGCCCTCCTTTTCGGCAAACTCAGGCTTCGCATTGAGCACGCTGTGTGGAATCCCATGCTTGCGAAGGCGTTCGGAGAGGATCTCGGAGACCTCAACGGAGATAGTTCCGACAAGGACCGGCTGATCGTTCCCGTTGCGCTCGCGGATCTCCCTGACCACAGCGCTCCACTTACCTTCGCGCGTCTTGAACACTTGGTCGTTGCGATCGTCGCGGATCATCTCTTGGTTGGTCGGGATCTGAACAACCTGAAGTTCGTAGATCTTCATGAACTCTGTGGCCTCAGTGAGAGCAGTACCAGTCATACCCGCGAGCTTCTCGTACATCCTGAAGTAGTTCTGGAGCGTGACGGTTGCGAGGGTCTGGTTCTCCTCCTGAACACGCACGCCTTCCTTGGCCTCAACCGCCTGGTGCAAGCCCTCAGACCAACGGCGTCCGTCAAGAATTCTGCCCGTGTACTCATCGATGATCTTGACCTCGCCATCAACGACTGCGTAGTCCACATCACGCTTGTAAAGGGACTCGGCCTTGAGCGACTGAATCAGGTGGTTGACGAGATAGCCATTCTCAGCTCGGTAGAGATGATCGATTCCCATGAACCGCTCAGCCTTAGAGACTCCCTGCTCCGTTACCGCGACAGTCTTGTGCTTCTCCTCAAACTCGAAGTCGAAGTCTGCAACGAACTCCTTCTTGGTCTTCGGGTCCATCCCCTCAGGCTTCTCGCCGGAGCTCATGGTCTTGGCCAGCTTGGCGAACTTGGCGTAAAGGTCAGCTGCCTGCTCGGGAGCACCGCTGATGATCAGCGGGGTACGTGCCTCATCAATGAGGATGTTGTCAACCTCATCAACCACGGCAAAGATGTGGGCCTTGATTCCTTCGCCCGCCTTGGCGCGCCCCCCGTGCTGGACCTTCTCCTCAAGGGATGTCGCCATGTTGTCCCGGAGATAGTCGAAGCCGAACTCCGAGTTGGTGCCGTAGGTCGCATCGCAGGCGTATGAGGCACGCTTGGACTCGTAGTCCTGCAGGTTTTGGAGAATCCCGACGCTGACACCAAGTTGCTCATAGATCGGCATCATCCACTCAGCGTCACGGCGGGCAAGATAGTCATTGACAGTCACGACATGAACGCCTCTTCCGGAGAGGCTGTTGAGGACAACCGCGAGCGTTGCGGTCAGCGTCTTGCCCTCACCCGTCTTCATCTCTGCGATGGCACCGCTGTGGAGCACCATGCCGCCTACCAGCTGAACATCGAAATGCCGCATTCCCATAGTGCGTTTGCCGGCTTCGCGGACAAGAGCAAAGCACTCTTCCAGCAGCTCATCTAGTGACTCTGGTTCATCCCCGCGGGCCCTCTCACGCAGGCCATCCGCGGCTGCTCTGAGCTCTGCATCGTCGAGAAGTTCGAGCTCGGGTTCCCACGCAGCGATGCGCTTGACCCGCTCCTCAAACTGCTTGTACTTCTTTCCCTCGCCGATGCGAAGTGCACGCTCAATAATGGACACTCGTCGAGGCTACCAACTGCGCGGCATCGGGCGGGCAAAGCCGGGCGGGAGCGCCCTTGCAAATACGGCACAGTGGACCACCTGAGCACCAGAGAGCAGGAGTCCTGAACAGGCCGCTTGGAGTGAAGCGCCCGTCGTGTAGACGTCGTCAACGACAACGCATCTCGACGGCACGGTCCCCCTACCACTGATCTGAATCCGCCCAGGCTGTTGGCGCTCCTGGCGCGACGCGCCGACCTGCCTGACGGATTGGCCTCTAGGCAGCCTCTCGAGCACTCGAAGGACAGGACGCCCAGTAAGTCCGGATAGCTGCTCCGCCAGAATCCGGGCGTGGTCCACCCCGGTTGCCCTGAGCCGAGCTGGGTCTGGTGGCATGGGCACAAGTGCGACACCCTCCGTGGGGAGCGCGGCCTCAGCCATCAACTTCGCCATCTGGGCCGCAACCCGCTTTGCCCCAGAGGACTTCAGAGCGATCACCAACCCCCTCGCGGGCCCCTCATGCGAACAGGCTGCCGTTGAGGACTCCCAAGGGGAACCATGGGCAGGGCAGCTGTCACAAGGCACAGGCAGCGCGCAACGCTGACAGAGGCGACCAGTCAGCAGCGGCATGCTCTCAGCACACTCGCCGCATAGGACCGCACGGGGGTGCATAGGCTCGCACCCACACCCAAGGCATACGGGTGGGATCAGCAAACTGACCAGCTGTTGAAGGCTCCCCACGACAGGCATCCATCAACGGTTGCACCCCAAATCGCACCTATGTGCGGCAGCCTGCGACGATCAAGCGTGTGAGCGCCGCAGATCTACTTGCCACAGCCCCACCAGCGGGTCCGGATGCCGGGTCCCCCCTGGTCGCAGTAATCGGCGGGCTCTACCTAGCCGTCTACCTCTGGCGCTGGATCAGTTGTCGACGAGACCCCAAGACACGCTCGCCTGGAGTCGGCAGGCTGATCGCCTTCGCGGCTGGCTGCGGACTGATGGCACTAGCCCTGGGCCCTCCACTTGACCGCTGGGCTGAACAGTCAGCCACCGTGCACATGGTTCAGCACGTTGTCCTCCTTGATCTGATCCCCATCCTCCTCTTTGCCGGGCTCACGAAGGCAATGCTGCGCCCCATCACAAAGCGCCTCCACGGGGTCGAAGCCAAGGTTGGCTTTCTGGCCCTACCTGCGTTCGCCGTTGTCGCGTATTGCGGACTGATGTATGCGTGGCATGTGCCCGCCCTCTACAACCAAGCCCTTAAGAACTCAAGCGTCCACGCACTTGAGCACATGACACTGCTTGCGGCAGGGATCCTCTACTGGTGGCACCTGATGAGCCCCGTCCGGGTTCGCTACCACCTTGCCGGAACGGGTCCCGTTCTCTACATGGCCACAACAAAGATCCTCGTGGGAATCCTCGGCATCGTGCTGATCTTCTCCCCTAGCTCGCTCTACGCGTACACGGGCAGCTTCATGGGGATGGACCCGCTGACTGACCAGCACGTCGCCGGAACGGTAATGGCCACCGAACAGACCTTGGTGATGGGCATCGCCTTTGCGGTGCTCTTCCTCAAGATGCTTGCTGACAGCGAGCGACGTCAGCTCCAAGAGGATGTCGCCGCCGAGGCCCCAAGTCGGGCCTAAGTCCCGCTCAGCCGGCGAAGCTTGTGGCGGCACACTTCGTGATCAACTTGCTGGTCCAGACTCGCCCGTTACGAAAGGCGGGAGGAGTGGGCGGGGTGCTCCCGCTCGATAGATGGCCAGTAGACCTTCTTTTCGGGATAAGCGCCGTCTCACCGACGAGGCTCACTCGATGCTTTCCAGCCCGGGCATGGCTGAGATCAATACGAACCTTGAAACGGCTGAGAGCGGACGCGGAAGGGTTGCGATCCGCCTGGACGGGATTACCGACGCTGCCCTTCGCATAGACCGCTCGCCCGTCGACCAACACCCTCTGTCTATACAGATAAGTCCAGACTCCGAACAGATAATGTCCACCGAGGTCAATTCGAAAGGCGACCAGCTTGCTCCCAGACACGCAGCCTTGGGGACCAGTGCCGCTGGTTGATCCAATCACCGCGCTGGGGTTGTAGACGCACTCACCCGCACCCGCGCAGGGCGTCGCGCCAGCCGAAGATGAAAGAGCCATCACTGCCCCGGTTGCGATCAAAACCGCGCTAATCCCTGAACGAACCAGATTCCTCACGAGAGGGGCGAGCTCAGCCGGTGTAGTGCGGCTTGGGACGCGCGGCTGCGCAGTGTCTGATTCGCGCGTACTCGTTGTGGAATGGGAGCGGAACTCCGGCTGGCCGAGCGTCTCTCCCCCGCCTAGGTGGCACGTAGTCCCAATAGACCGAGAGCTGGATCAGGTGACTACCGGCACTAAGGCCACGCAGGCTAATTGTCCTGACCATCGACTTGACTCCCATACCGGTGAAGTCGCCGGTAGCTACAACCTTGCCCGCCAACCAAACGCGCATGCTGCGAATTTCCTGCATAAAAACAGTGGGGGTAGATGTGAACCGGAGTGTCTTGCTCGCCCCCACGCAACCGTTCGCTCCTGAGCCTTTGGTGGAGCTGATCGTGCTGGCCGGCCACGATTCCCCAGCAATGGCACCCGACGCGAGGGCAAGGGCGAGGATGCAAGTGAGGGATACGGCGACAGCTGTCGTCCGTGGGGCAGTCATCTCAGCCCGTGAAGGTTGCTGCGCACTTGGTGATGACGCGCGTTGTGGTGACGGTGCCACGAAACAGCGGTGGACCGCCCGGCACGAAGACACTTGACGCTTGATTTGCACTGTGGCGCCCCACCAGACCGTAAGTAGTGCCAACTAGCTTGAGGCGATGCCTGCCTGCGCGGAGCTCGCTGAGCCGGACCCTCACAGTGAACTGCCTCATCGGGGACCCCGAGCTCGCGCTAACCAAGCCTGCGTAGCTCTTGCTAGCGATCCGCTTGCCATCCAGGGTCACAGTCGCCCCGCTGAAGGTGTAATAGCTGTCGAGTGGGTTGAGCGTGAACCTGACTACCTTGTTTGACGCGACGCAGCCGCCTGTCCCGGCGCCACGAGTCGAGCCAATACTCGCCGTCGGGTCTGGGAGGGGCACACCAGATGCGACCGGCGCTCCGGCGAGCGCAAGGGCTGCGGTCAGCGAGAGAACAAGGCATATCCGGGATCTACTCATTGTCGCCGAGACTAGCGGAGGCCGATCCGGAAGCGCATCAGACAGGGCCCTTACTTGCCCTTCAGGGTGGTCCCGTCGCTTACAGCCGCCTTACCAACGCCACCAGAATCGACTGTCATGACTCCCTCGACCACAACTCCGTGGCCGAAGAGAACATCACCTTCAACCTTGAGCGACTCGCAGTTGATCAGCGAAGGCGGCCCAGCCGGGAAGTGATCCTCAAAGTCGGCAAGCAGCTTGTAGTGCGCCGCATCTAGGTCGACCACAGGCGGCCTGCCTTCGCGTCGGGGGTCTAGCACCACACGGGAATCAGAGGTAAGAACATAGGCGTCAGACCTAACAGCCAGGAGGTCACCCGTGGTCTTGACCGGCGCAAAGCGGGAACGCGGAACGCGCAGCGCAGCCGCGCCTTCAAAGAGTGCAATCGCCGCACCCATTGCGGACTCGAGCTGAATCACCTCGGGTGAGGTTGGGTCAGTTGGGTCGACAGTCTTGTGGTTGACAATCATCGGCAGATCCAGCACACCGGCCCCCACATCAAGTGCCTTGGCAAGCGCGTCCAGGTCAACCCAGAGGGAGTTCGTGTTGAAGTACTTGTGGCGGTCAACGTCTTGGAACGCGTCCAGATCCGCGTCCGCTGTCTGCGCGACCTCGCGCAACACCAGTCCGCCCTCAGGTCGCCTAGCGAGATGCCCGCCCTTGCGGTCAGCTGCCGTGCGGTCGGCCACCTCCATCAGGAACGGAATCTCCTTCGAGGCAAACCAGTTCAAGATCCGCTCGTCAAGAACCGCTCCAAGGTTGTCCGCGTTAGAAACAAAGGCGTACCGGAAGCCCTCGGCTCGAAGCTCCTCAAGCGTGCCTGACGTGACAAGGGCCGTGTATAGGTCGCCGTGTCCGGGTGGCGCCCACTCAAGTTCAGGGTCGGCGGCCCATTCGACTGGGAGGAGGCTCCCGGCGTGCAGTTTCGGGACGCGATTCTGAAGAAAATCAAGCCGAACCCCATTGGTAGCAAGGCCGGGGTAGGCGCTCAGCGCCTCAAGGGTGTCGGCGCGTGTGGCGAAGCTGTTCATCAGAACGAGCGGTAGTTGAGCACCTGTTGCCTCTCGCAGGGCAAGCACCTGACGGGCAACGATGTCAAGGAACGAGAGGCCCTCCTTAGCTTCAATCAGGGACTTTGCCTTGGTCATGCCCATCCCAGTCCCAAGGCCGCCGTTGAGCTTGATTACAACTGTTCTACCGAGCGCCTCGTGATTCTCAACAGCGGGGAGATCCTCAGCGTCAGGAAGCTCACTGATCGGCTCAATTGAGTTCTCGCCAATCAGCCCGCGTTGCCCTTCGGCCAGCTGGTGGTGGAATCTGACGAACGCTGCAACCGCAGCTAACCCGGCCCCGTCGGCTTCAAGCTTTTGCCTGGCGGCTAGAAACGCGTCGTCCACGGGACCGATGCTATTGGGCGGAAGCGTCGGGACGCCACGAATGCCGGTAGACCCGCTGGTCATCGGTGAGACTGTCGATCTCAACACCCATCGAGGCGAGCTTGAGTCCCGCGACTTCCTCATCGATTTCCGTCGGCACAGGCTGCACTCCTGGCGCAAGCCGAGCCCCACTCGCCAGCCGCGCGGCCGTCAGGGCTTGGGTTGCGAATGACATGTCCATCACAGAAGCAGGGTGGCCTTCTGCCGCCGCAAGGTTGACAACGCGACCGCCTGCGATCAGGTTGAGCTTGTTAGCACCAAGGCTGTACTGCTCAACTAGGGGTCTGGCCTCAAGTGGGGTTCCGCCAGCGCTACGCAGCGCAGCGATATCGATCTCCACGTCGAAATGGCCGGCGTTGGCAAGTACCGCGCCATCCTTCATCAGCTCAAAGTGCTCTTTGCTCAAAACCCCAACACTGCCTGTCACTGTGATGAACACATCGCCGCGCCCTGCTGCTGCTAGCGCTGGCAGGACTTCAAACCCATCCATCCGAGCTTCAAGCGCGCGCATCGGGTCAACCTCACACACAATCACCGTCGCCCCCGCCCCTGCTGCCCTAAGTGCAATCCCCTTGCCGGTCCAGCCATACCCAAGCACCACAAGCACCCGGCCGGCCAGCAGGATGTTGGTTGCGCGGAGGATCCCGTCAAGAGCGGACTGCCCGGTGCCGTAGCGGTCATTGAAGGCCCTCTCCGTCCCTGCCTCGTTGACGGCAATCACTGGACAGCGGAGTGCCCCAGCAGCGTCCATGGCTCGCAGGCTGACAATCCCGGTGGTCGTCTCCTCAGTGCCACCGAGCAGACGGGCCGCGGCGTCGGGGTCGCGGGAGTGGAGAACGGTCACAAGGTCTGCCCCATCGTCAAGCGTGATTGCGGGACCCGTGTCCAGAACTCGACCGAGGTGCTGTGCGTAGTCGTCAACGCTCTCACCGTGGTGTGCGAAGACCGCAACGGAATGGTTGGCGACTAGGGCCGCTGCGACGTTGTCCTGCGTGGAATAAGGGTTTGCCGCGCAGAGGGCAACATCGGCGCCACCAGCGACAAGTGTGCGCATCAGATTTGCTGTCTCCGCCGTTACGTGCAGGCAGGCTCCAAGCCTGAGCCCTTTGAGTGGTTGGTCCTTGGCGAACCGCTCTCGGATTGACTGGAGCACTGGCATCTGACCATCAGCCCATTCGATTCTCGCCTCGCCTACTGACGAGAGGGATGGATCTGCAATGTCATGTTCGAGGGAGCTCATGGGAAAGGAAACGGGGCCCACCGCCAGTTCAAGCGGTGAGCCCCGTGTTCAAGCCTTCTTGCTGCTTAGTAGCGGTAGTGGTCGGGCTTGTATGGGCCTTCGACTGGAACGCCGATGTAGGCAGCCTGCTCTGATGTCAATTCGGTCAGCACTGCGCCGACTGCGTCGAGGTGGAGTCGGGCAACCTTCTCGTCGAGGTGCTTAGGAAGCACGTAGACCTGGCGCTCGTAATCGCTGTTCTTGCCAAAGAGCTCGATCTGAGCCATCACCTGGTTGGTGAATGAAGCGCTCATCACGAAGCTCGGGTGACCTGTCGCGTTACCGAGGTTCAGCAGGCGACCCTCCGAAAGGATGATCACGGAGTGACCGTCAGCAAATACCCACTCGTCAACCTGTGGCTTGATCGTACGGCGCTGAATTCCATCGGTCCCAGCAAGGCCAGCCATGTCGATCTCATTGTCAAAGTGACCAATGTTGCCGACGATTGCTTGGTGCTTCATCCGCGACATGTCCTTGGCGCTGATGATGTCCTTGTTACCAGTGGTCGTGATGAATACATCGGCCTTCTCGACCATGTTCTCCATCGTGTTGACCTCGTACCCCTGCATTGCTGCCTGGAGAGCACAGATCGGATCGACCTCGGTGATGACAACCTTGGCGCCCTGAACGCGGAGTGACTCAGCTGAGCCCTTGCCCACGTCGCCGAAGCCAAAGACCACACAGGTCTTACCGGCAAGCATCACGTCAACGGCACGGTTGATGCCGTCTACAAGCGAGTGGCGGCAACCGTAGAGGTTGTCGAACTTGCTCTTTGTGACGGAGTCATTGACGTTGATCGCTGGGAACAGAAGGTCATTGGTCTCTGCCAACTGGTAGAGACGGTTGACGCCCGTGGTGGTCTCCTCGGTTACGCCCATCACGCCTTCGGCGATCTTGGTGTAGCGCTGACCGTCTTCTGCGATCGAACGCTGAAGCAGGCCAAGGAACACTTGGAACTCTTCGGACTCTGCGCCGGCTGGGTCTGGAACTGCTCCAGCCTTCTCGTACTCGGCGCCCTTGTGGACGAGCATGGTTGCGTCGCCACCGTCGTCGAGAATCATGTTCGGGCCGCCACCGTCAGGCCAGCGCACTACCTGCTCAGTGCACCACCAGTACTCCTCAAGGTTTTCGCCCTTCCATGCGTAACAAGGGACGCCCTGAAGGTCGTCAACGGTTCCGTTCTTACCGACAACAACTGCGGCTGCTGCGTGGTCCTGCGTTGAGAAGATGTTGCATGATGCCCAACGCACATCGGCGCCGAGGGCAACGAGTGTCTCGATCAGCACTGCAGTCTGGATGGTCATGTGGAGTGACCCGGTGATCCGGGCACCCTTGAGTGGCTGTGTTGGGCCGAACTCTTCACGGAGGGACATCAGGCCTGGCATCTCGTGCTCGGCAAGACGGATCTCGTTACGGCCGTACTCGGCCAGGGATAGATCGGCGACCTTGTAGTCGTCGGTCAGTGGAACTGTTGCGCTCATGTTGTCCTATTCCTTCGGTTGGTTTCTATTTTCAAAGCTGCTTGTAATGCGTGAAGTCTCTGTTGCTGGTTCGCGTCTGGGCGCGACCTTCCTGCTGTTGGGCGGCTAGTCAGCTCGCGCCTCCGGCGAGAGTGAGCAGGCGCTCGTGCTTGTCCTGCTCAAAACGCAGCCAATCCGCCGTGTCTGCCACTCCTTCTGGTGGAGCGACCGGGGCGTCAAGCCACCCCTCTACTGCGCTCTGGAGGTCCGGCTGTGAGCGCATGCGCTGGGCGAAGCCAACGTCGGAGATCTCAATCCCTTGGCTGTCCAGAAGGTTGCGCAGGGTGCGTAGGCGCTGTAGCTCGCCCGGCCCGTAGATCCGATAGTCGGATGCGGTGCGCGGTGGCGTGACGAGGCCGGTGGAGTCCAGATAACGAAGCATTCTTGGAGACCAGCCCGTTGTTGCGGCTGCCTGGTTGATTGTCAGTCCGTCCATTACAGACAGAACCTTACCACGCCTCTGTCAGGGTTGTGGCAGTTGTCGGGGATTTGGCCGGAAGCCGCTCCCCAACCTTCTCACGCCTGTGAGAGCCTCGCCTTGAGCTCGTCGATCGCCTTCACAGGAGTGGGATCGACTCCACGCTGGATAGCCAGGTAGTAGGCGAGGAAGTCTCCGAGCAGGACAAGGGAGAGGATTCGCTCGATCCGGGTCTCTCCGCGCGTTTCGACGCGATGGACGGGTATGCCGGCCTGAGCAACCAGCTCAGCGGTTATGTCAAGCCGAGCGCGCTCGCGGGGATGGCTGTCGCTGTCGCCCAAGACCACGAGCGCAAACTTGCCCAGCTCTTCAGCCCCAGCCCAGCCGACGATCTCGTTGTGATCTGCCTCAGGCAACTCCGAGTTGAAGGCGGGAATCTCCGCGTCCTCATTGATCTGCGTCTTCCAACGGTAGGCAATTGCCGCAGTCGCGTCAGCGCCGATGATCACGGGGATGCGGCCGTCGAGCGCACGGGCCAGCTCACGCGCCTCACCATCTGGTGAACCCGAAGGCCCCCACTCGGCCGCGAGGGGCTCCATGTGGGCTGCAGCAACATCAATCTCAGTGTGAATCCGGTCGGCTGCTCCGCAGAGTGCGGCAACCTCAAGAGAAGCAACCAGCGTGTACCCAATCGCAGACCGTGGTTGGAGTGCGGCAGGCATTGGAATCACAGGAACATTCTCAGCGCGGGCCATCTCGGCGAGTGGTCCACCAGTCGTGGCGACGATACGCCTCGCGCCAATCACACCAGCTGCCTCAAAGGCAGCAAGCGTCTCCTCTGTGGTCCCCGAGTAAGACGAGCACAACACGGTTGTCTCAGATGACGTCCACGACGGAAGCATGTACCCCCGGCTCACCGCAACAGGCCGGCTAGCCCGATCACCCAGAACCGCGTCGGCAAGCATTCCGCCGGCAGCGGATCCACCCATCCCGGCAACAATCAATCCCGCAGGGCTGTCGACCGGCTCGATGGCCGCAGATTCCACACGCCAGAGAGCATCGCGGATGTGGTCTGGCATCGCTGCGATGTCTGCCGCCATGTTGCTTGCGTCAAGTGACTGGGTTGCTTCGAGGCTCAGGTCGCCCATGTCAGCTCACCTCAGGGGCGACTCTGGCCCCAGGTTCAAGAGTTGTACCCGCAGGAACGGTTGCGCCTTCGCCGATGACCACATCGGGCCCAGCGGTGACGTTCTCGCCGATTTTTGCGTTGGAAGCAATCACTGTTCCTGTGATCTTCGCACCTGCGCCCACCTCCACGCCTGCAAGCAGGACAGAATCCACAATTTCCGCGCCCGCGGCGATGACTCCACCGGCACCAATAACAGCCCTTGGACCGACCGAAGCGCCCGCTGCAACCTTGACCTCGTCGTCCAACCAGGCTGGCCCGTTCACCTCGCCATCAACCTCACAGTCAAAACCTAGGCTCACGCCGCCAGGACCGCCGTCAAGGCCGGAACCTCCGCCAAGAGTGCCGTCCAAGAGATCCCAATGGGCCTCCAAGTAGCGCTCTGGCGTGCCAATGTCGAGCCAGTAGCCGGAGACCTCAATGGCATGCAGCCCATTCCCGGTCAGCGCTGGGAATACCTCACGCTCAATCGAGACATTCTGCTCAGGTGTGATGCCTTCAAGCACGCGTTTCTCAATCACATACACACCAGCGTTGACCAGATTGGTGGGAGCCTCGTCGCGCGGGGGCTTCTCGATGAACGCCTCAACACTTCCGTCCTCTGCGGTCACGACGACACCGAATGCGGAGGGGTCCTCGACAGCGATAAGTCCAATCGTCGCTGCGGCACCCGTCTGTTCGTGATGGGCCAGAAGTGGAGCTAGGTCAAGGTCGGCGAGGATGTCACCGTTGAAGACAAGAAACTGGTCGTCCAGAAGTGACTCGGCCTCCTTGATCGCTCCACCCGTGCCCCGCGGCTCAGGCTCCTCCACATACCTCAGGCGGATACCCAGGCTTGTCCCGTCGCCGGCGATCTCCCGGATGCCGTCAGCCATGTGCCCACAGGCGAGGATTACATCGTCGACTCCGAAACGCTTAAGCCAATCGGCCATGTGAACTAGGTGCGGCCGGTCAAGGATAGGAACAACAGGCTTGGGCACAGTTGAGGTCAGTGGTCGAAGCCGCGTACCCTCACCGCCAGCGAGTATCAGCGCCTGCATTACGAGGTCAGGCTGAGTCGCCGCCGCGACCCACACCCTCGTAGCCAAGTCCAGCGGCTCGAACGGCGTCGGGGTCGAGGTGGTTGCGGCCGTCGATGACAGTCTTGCCACGCATGGCAGCCGCGGCATCAACCCAGTTGATCTCTTTGAACTCAGGCCATTCCGTTACAAGGACAACCGCATCAGCGCCATCAATTGCTTCCATCGCGGTTGCGGTCATGTCAACCCCACTTAAGAGTGTCTTGGCAGCTTCCTCAGCGATTGGATCAAACGCGCTTACATCCGCTCCGGCCGCCTGGAGCCTGGCAGCCAGCACGAGCGAAGACGCCTCGCGCATGTCATCCGTGTCGGGCTTGAAAGCGAGTCCTAGGAGGGCCACCTTCTTGCCGACAAGACTGCCGAGATGCTTCTCAAGCTTGGCAACAACGCGGCGCTTCTGAAGCTCGTTGACCTCGATGACTGAGTTGAGCAGCTGGAAGTGGTATCCGGAGTTGCCAGCAAGTTGCTTCAGGGCCGAGACATCCTTGGGGAAGCAGGAGCCTCCGAAGCCAATGCCGGGACGCAGGAACGAGGCGCCAATGCGCTCGTCGTAGCCCATACCCTTGGCGACCTCGACGACATCTGCGCCAGTCTCTTCACAGACATTGGCAATCTCGTTGATGAATGAGATCTTCGTCGCAAGAAAAGCGTTGCTCGCTAGCTTGACCATCTCTGCTGAGGCAATGTCAGTCCTCAGGATTGGCGCGTTGAGGGGGGCGTAGAGATCAGAAACAGCATCACCAGCCCAGTCGCCGTCATCACCGATGACAACCCGGTCAGGCGCCAGAAAGTCCTTCAGTGCCGTTCCTTCCTTGAGGAACTCCGGGCAGGACACATATGAGAATCCCTTGCCCGACTCAGCAAACTTGCGCTTGACGGTCACGCCTGTCCCAACGGGCACCGTGCTCTTCATCACCAGAGCATGAGAATCGCTGGCTGGCATGGCATCTACGACCGCGTTCACCGCGGCCAGGTCAGCGTCGCCGGAATGAGTGGGGGGCGTTCCCACTGCAACAAAAAGGAGTCGGGCTGCCTCAAGAGCGGGGGCAAGGTCGGTAGTGAAGTGAAGTCGGTGTGCGTTGCGGGCGAGGACTTCGTCAAGCCCAGGCTCGTGGATTGGGACCTCACCAGCTTTAAGGCGCTCAATCTTTGCTGCGTCAATGTCCACGCACCAGACATCGCTACCGAGCTCGGCGAATCCAGCTGCTGTAACAAGCCCGACATAGCCGGTACCGATTACTCCGATTGGTTCTCTGTCAGCCATTAGAAGATGGTTAGGCTAGCGGTACAAGAGGGTTCAGCGTGCGAATGGGACAAGAGACGCAGCAATCGCGATCATTGTGCGGCTTGGAAGATCCTCGGTCAGGGTGTTGGACACCCAGTAGGAGCCGCTCTTGGTCTTGAAACCAACGAAGCGCAGACGCTTCCCATCACCAAACAAGAGGAGCTTGCGCCCACCCTTGATTGTCTTCTCTGCGGTCGGCTGGCTGAGCAGTGGTGGATCCTGCCATGTTGTCCCCTGAACCCCCCAGAACTGCCCTGTTCCACTGGTTGTTGCCACAACTCGATAGGCGACATGCTTCTTCCCGTCAGGTGCGCGGAGCAGATACGCCCTCGGGTACTTGCCCATCTCAGGACCCATGTAACGCGAGCCGCTCGCAACCACCGTAGGCAGGAGAACTGGCATTCCGATCCCTCTCAGAAGAGCTGCCTGCGCTCGAGCGCCTTCCTTATTGGCAACAACATTCGCCTTGCCTACCCCAGTCACACGAGGCTTGGCTTTCTTGCCCTGACTACCGGCTGACTTGGATGCTGCCCTGCTTGGACCCACAAGCCGATGGACAGCCTGTCGCAGCTCTGCCGGGTTGACCGTTACATAAGGATTTGTAGGACTGCTTGGGAGGATCGCCGGGAACGGAACACTGATAACCGGCTTCTGCCCGGAGAACGCAACAAGCCCAAGGAGCTTCAGAAGCGCGTCAACCGAATGGAGCTGGGAGTCACTCTGCGCGTACTTGGAGAAGATCTTCGCGAGCTCATGCCTGTTACTCATCGCAGACTGCGCGCCGTACTGCTGGCGGGCTTGGCGGATGAAGTCCTGCTGGCGGGCACTGCGCACAATGTCGGTGTCCATGTGACGGAACCGGACATAGTCCAACGACTGCGAACCGCATAGCTTTTGATACCCAGCCGCGATGTTGATCTTCGCGTAACCGCCGCCGTAGCCGGCTGTGCTGTTGTCGTTGAAGTAGCGCCGGTCAATGTCAGTCCAGACGCAGCCGATGTAGTCCACAGCCTTATGGAACCCGCCGAAGTTGACATTGACAATGTGGTTGATGGGAATCCCAAGGAGCTCCTTGACCACCTGTGCGGTCAGGCTCGGCCCGCCATAGGCATACGAAGCGTTGATCTTCTGTGTTCCGTACCGAGGGATAGTGACCTTGAGATCGCGGGGAATGTTCATGATCCGCGTGCCGGCCGCATCAGCATCAAGCCGCACGATCATGATCGTGTCTGACCTTGCGTCAGTCTTCCCGGTGCGGAACCGGTGATCAGACCCGAGTAGAAGAATGGTTTCGGGCTTGCCAACATCAGCGCTGCTGATCACACCTGGGGCCAGATTGAGCTTCTCACCGGTGTTGAGGTCATCAACGAACTGCTGAACCTCAAGGAGGCCTGCTGTGGAGGTAGCCGCGGCAGCAAGGCCGATAACTGAGAGCACCGCGAGAGCCGTCTTAAGTCCATTGCGGGGCCTCTTGGGGGCAGGTGCAAGGCTCACTGCTGATCTCCCTTAGCGACCTGTGTTTCCGTCGCGGTGTCACGCAGGTGGGTCGGCAGGGCCCGGATAAATGCCCCCAACGCGGCACGCATGGCCGTGAGCGACTGGATTGAAACCCATTCCTCAGGGCCGTGATGCCCGCCGCCAACAGGGCCAAACTCCACCGCTGGAATACCAGCTTCAAGGAATGCGATGGCATCGGATGCGCCGTCACGCCCGACAGACAGTGCCTCGCCGCCTACAGCCCGGGCCGCAGACTCGCGCAGAGCTACTACGAAGGGGTCGCTCTTAGAAACCCACGCTGGGGGACGCTCAAAACTCCGCACCAGAGTGACGCCATCCAGCCCGCGCACGGCGTCCTTGATCGCCTCTGGATCCTGCCCCGGCAGGTATCGGATGTCGACGCTAAGGCGGCAGAGATCCGGAACACGGTTTGGGGCATCGCCGGCGCTGATCCGCCCAAGATTGATGGATGGGCGGTCGAAGGTCTCGCTGCTTGCCCGGGCGAATGGCAACGATTCGATTGCGCGGAAGACGTCGATCCCACGCAGGGCCGCGTTCTCGCCAAGCCAAGGGGTGGCACCGTGGGCACTCTTCCCGCTGACCTCTAGGTCAAGCAGGAGTACGCCCTTGGCCTCAACCCCGACATGCAGGTCTGTTGGCTCTCCGGTGATCGCAAAGTCGCAATCAAGGTCACCAGATGCCACGAGTGCGTCGGTCGCCCTGTCGTCGATCTCCTCGGCCTCCTCGTCGGGAACGATCACCATCCTGACGCGAGCTGACGGATCATCAGCAAGATCCCCCATCACGCAGAGCATCGCTGCCAATCCGCCCTTCATGTCATAGGCGCCGCGACCGATGAGTCTGTCCCCATCCTCAACAACCTCAAACTGCTCGGGCCGTCCAGGCACGACGTCGAGATGACCATGGAAGACGACCTTTGGGATCTCGGGGCCGCCCTTGCCGGCGTCTGCGATCAGCACGGGAAGACCGCGGTGTTCAGTCCGGCGCACCTCAATGCCACGCGAAGCAAGCCAGCCGCCAACGAAGCCTGCGGCTTCCTCAATGCCTTCAGGCCGAGAGGAGTCGCAGGCAATGAGGCGTTGTGCAATCAGTCGCTCATCAGCCATGTTCAAGCCTTGAGGATACCTTCGACTGCGGCCGCGGCACGCCGTTCACCGCGCACGCGCCCGATCGACTCTGGTCAGTCAGCTGAAGCGACTGACAGAAAGGCCTCAAGCCGCTTGATGTCGCGGGCGGCAACATTGGCTGCCTCCGACCCATCCTCGAGTGATTCAAGCTCGGTACGGCGGGTGCTCAGCCGGACCTCTAGGTCTGCTGCGTCGAGGTCGTCGGCTGCCACGGCCTCTTCAATCAGAAGCATGGCCTTGTTACCGCCTACTTGCAGGTAACCCTCGGCCTGGGCAAAGCGGAGGACGTCCCCATCACCCTTGTGCAGGCGAAGCTCGCACGCGTCAAGCATGGCAAGCATTGGCGTGTGGTTCGCAAGCACGCCGATCGAACCGACCGACGTGCGTGTGGAGATCATCTCGACTTGATCGTCGAAGACCTTTCCCTCTGGGGTGAGAATCTCAACCTGAAAGAGCGTCTTTGCCATTGGGCAGCTACTGCTCCTTCGCGGCCGCGACGACCTGCTCGATGCCGCCCTTGAGCAGGAAGGCGCGCTCCGGAAGGTCATCGTGACGACCCTCGAGAATCTCCTTGAACCCGCGGACAGTGTCAGCGATCGGCACGTACTCGCCTGGAGTGCCGGTGAAGGCCTCGGCGACATTGAATGGCTGTGACAGGAAGCGCTCGACCTTACGCGCACGCTGGACGACAATCTTGTCCTCGTCCGAGAGTTCGTCAATACCGAGAATGGCAATGATGTCCTGCAGCTCCTTGTAGCGCTGAAGGGTCTCCTTGACCTGGTTGGCTACAGCGAAGTGCTCCTCACCAAGAATGTCTGGCTTGAGGATCGTCGACGTTGAGTCCAGTGGGTCAACTGCTGGGTAGATGCCCTTCTCCGCAATCGACCGTGAAAGAACAGTCGTGGCATTGAGGTGGGCGAACACCGAGGCAGGAGCCGGGTCGGTGAGGTCGTCTGCAGGGACGTAGACGGCCTGTACCGAGGTCACTGAGCCCTGTCGGGTCGAGGTGATTCGCTCCTGAAGCTGACCCATCTCGGTCTCAAGGGTTGGCTGGTAGCCGACCTGTGAAGGCATCCGGCCCAGAAGTGCTGAGACCTCTGATCCTGCCTGCACGAAACGGAAGATGTTGTCAATGAAGAGGAGTACGTCCTGACCCTCTTGGTCACGGAAGTACTCAGCCATCGTCAGGCCTGACAGCGCCACGCGCATACGGGCTCCTGGAGGCTCGTTCATCTGACCGAAGACAAGAACTGTCTTGTCGATTACTCCCGACTCGGTCATTTCATGCCAAAGATCGTTGCCTTCACGGGAACGCTCGCCTACGCCGCAGAAGGCTGAAAGGCCGCCGTGCTCCTTGGCGAGGTTGTGGATCAGCTCCTGAATCAGAACTGTTTTGCCTACTCCAGCACCGCCGAACAGGCCGATCTTGCCGCCCTTGGCGTACGGGGCAAGAAGGTCAATGACCTTGATCCCTGTCTCGAACATCTCAGTTGTCGGTGTGAGGTTCTCTACATCTGGGGCAGAGCGGTGAATAGGCCAACGCTCCTCTGTCACTACCGGCTCGCCGAGGTCGATGGGCTCCCCGAGCAGGTTGAAGATCCGTCCCAAGGTTCCACGCCCGACGGGCACGGTGATTGGGCCACCGGTGTCAACGACCTCAACGCCACGGGCGAGACCGTCCGTTGCGTCCATCGCGACCGCGCGGACACGGTCGTCTCCGAGGTGCTGCTGGACTTCGCAGACCAGTGGCTCGTCGCCTTCACGCTCAATGGTGATGGCAGAGTTGATTGCGGGCAATGAGTCCGGGAATACGGCCTCGATTACGACGCCTTGGATCTCTTCGATCCTACCTGTGTTCTTCTGCTCGACTGCGGACATTGGGTTGTGATGCTCCTCTGGGTTTGCGGCTTGGACGATTGACGATTTAAGGGGGTCTAGACCAGGGCTTCTGAGCCGGCCACGACCTCCATGATTTCTTGCGTAATTTCTGCCTGGCGGGCGCGGTTCATTGCGAGCGTGAGTTCTTCAATGACGTCCGCAGCGTTCTCTGACGCATTGCGCATTGCTGTCATCCGTGCGCCGTGCTCGGAAGCAGTGCTCTCAAGGAGCGCGCGGAAGATGCTGATCTCGACATAGTCTGGGATCAGCCGTTGAAGAATGATTTCTGGGTCGGGCTCGTACTCGACAAGTGCCCGGCTCTCCTGCCCCTCGGCTTCGACCTCTTCGGCCTCACCCTCCTCAAGCACGGTTGCGCGCTGGAGTGGCAAGAGGGTCTCGGCACGGACAACCTGGGCCAGGGCGGAGACATAGCCGTTGTAGAAGATCTGTACTTCGTCGACTTTGCCATCAATGAAATCGGCCATCAGGCGCTCTGCGACCGTGCGGGCGTCACCATAAGCAGGCCTGTCGGTGAAGCCACTGAAGGCACCGGAGAGCTCTTTGCCTCGGAAGGTAAGTGAGGAAACACCACGGCGTCCTGTCGCGTACCAACGCACCTTGCGGCCAGCCTCTTCGTGTTCCGTTGCGGACCGCAGGCCCGCGCGGATGATCTGGGAGTTGAAGGCACCAGCCAGTCCACGGTCACCCGTTACGAGCAGGATTCCGACCGTCTTGACTTCCTTCCGCTCATCGAGGATCGGGAAGTTGGGCACATTGCCAGCGGCCTCAGCTGCCTGACGGGTCATCCGGCGGAGCGCCCCAGCGTATGGACGGAGCGCCGCAATGCGGAGCTCAGCACGGCGCAGGCGGGCAGCAGCAACCATCTCCATAGCGGAGGTGATCTTCTGGATGTTGCGGACCGATTCGACCCGCTGTTTTACATCACGCTGTGAAGCCATTGCCGTGTTTTCCTTGCCCTGAGCCAGACGCCTTAGGCGCTGGCTGTCTCCGTGTCGTCGGTCTTGGTAGCTGCGTCGGCGCCTGCATGGGTAACGCGCTCTGAGTCACCTGAGTCAACCGGCTGCCCCTCTTCATCAAGGTCATAGCCGAAGTCGTCTGCGTAGGTACCGACAACCTTGTCAAGCGTTTCCTGAGTCTCCTTGGACCAATCGCCACCAGCGATCGTTGCCAGCAGTTCCTTGTCCTCTGCCCTGACACGCTGGGTGAGGCCAATCAGGAACTCCTCAACCTTGGAGACAAGGATGCGATCCAAGTAACCGTTGGTTGCCGCGTAGACCTGAACAACCTGGTCCTCAACGGAGAGTGGAGCGCGCTCGTTCTGATTCAGCGTCAACACAAGGCGCTCGCCACGGGCGAGTGTCCTCTGCGTGTCCGCGTCAAGGTCAGACCCGAACTGAGCGAACGCTTCAAGCTCGCGGTACTGCGAGAGCTCGAGCTTGATCTTGCCGGCAACCTTCTTCATTGGCGAGATCTGAGCGTTACCGCCGACTCGCGAAACGGAGATACCAACGTTGATGGCCGGGCGAACTCCCGAGTTGAACAGCTTCGGCTCAAGGAAAATCTGGCCGTCGGTGATCGAAATCACGTTCGTTGGGATGTAAGCCGACACGTCGCCAGCCTGCGTCTCAATGATCGGAAGTGCTGTCAGCGAACCGCCACCAAGGTCGTCGTTGAGCTTGACTGAACGCTCAAGGAGACGGGAGTGGAGGTAGAAAACGTCACCTGGGTAAGCCTCGCGGCCTGGCGGACGACGGAGCAGCAATGACATCTGCCGATACGCGTAAGCGTGCTTCGTCAGGTCGTCATAAACGCAGAGCGCATGACGCCCCTTGTAGAGGAAGTACTCGGCCATTGCGCAACCTGCGTAGGGGGCCATGAACTTGATTGGTGCTGCTTCATCGGCAGGTGCGGCAACGATGATCGTGTTCTCAAGGGCGCCGTTCTCAGCGAGCGTCTCGGCAAGCTGAACAACCGTCGCGAGACGCTGTCCAATAGCCACGTACACGGAGATCATGTCCGTGCCCTTGTTGTTGATGATCGTGTCCAAGGCGATTGCCGTCTTGCCTGTCTGGCGATCGCCAATGATCAGCTCTCGCTGGCCACGGCCAATCGGAATCATCGAGTCAACGGCCTTAAGGCCAGTCTGCATTGGCTCAGTCACAGGCTGGCGCTGAACGACGCCTGGTGCCTTGAACTCGGCAGGGCGCATCTCAGTGGTCTCGATTGGACCCTTGCCATCAAGTGGGTTGCCGAGCGGATCGACGATACGTCCGAGCATCGCGTCACCAACTGGAATCTCCAGTAGGCGGCCGGTGCGCTTGACTACATCTCCTTCGGAGATGGTCTCCCATGGCCCGAACATCACGGCGCCGACGTTGTCGGACTCGAGGTTCAGGGCAAGGCCGGTCACGTCATTGGGGAACTCGAGCATTTCAAACGACATGCAGTTCTCCAGGCCGTGCACACGGGCGATGCCGTCTGCCACCGAGAGGACTGTGCCGACCTCGGTAAGGGTTGCTGAACCGGCATCTAGACCTTCGATGCGGCTCTTGAGGATTGAGGTGATCTCGTCTGGCTTGATCTGCATGGCGTTTTTCGTTTCGCTCCTAGTAGGCGCTGGTTGTCAGGCGGTGGCCACGGCCCGGCGCAACCGCTCAAGGCGGGTCCGGATCGAAGCATCGAGTATTTGATTTCCAACCCGGAGGACGATGCCGCCGATGATCTCCGGGTCAACATTGCTTGTGAGCTGGACTTGCTCACCCGTCTGCTGTCCAATCCGCTCGCCAATCTGGCTCACGGTCTTCTCATCGAGTTCAACGGCACTTGTGACCTCGACTGGAAGAATCTTGCGCTCCCTCTCCCACCGCTCGTCGAACCGGCTGCGAATCCTGTGGATCGCAGGCATCCGGTGCCTTTCGAGCAGTGCTTCAAGGAAGTTGAGGATCTCCGCTGATGCGTCCGTCACCGAACGCCGGAGACCGTCCTTCTTCTCCTCTGTTGAGAACACGGGTGAAGTGAAGAACACCTTCAGGTCCTTGTTCTCTGCGAGAGCGTCATCAAACGCGCCGAGCTCATCGCGCACGGAATCGAGGCTGCCATTTTCAATGGCAACTTCAAACAATGCACGTGAGTAGACCTCGGCGATTTGTTCCATGACTTACTGGCCCCGCTCCCCTGTGAGGCTGGTGAAATCCAGCTCCGCGAGGGCATCTTCAACCAGCTTGCGCTGATCGTCGGTGTTGAGTGTCTTGCGGGTGACCTTCTCCGTTGCGGCGATGGTCAGGTCAGCAACCTCGCGACGAATATCAGCGATTGCGCGACGCGCCTCCGCCTCAATGTCACGTGCTGCCTGTTCCTTACGCTCTGAGATGACCTTGTCGGTCGCCTCACGGGCTTCAGCGTCGTAGAGCTCAGAGTTCTTCTGTGCCCGCTCAACGATCTCCTCGGCCTGCACGCGTGCTTCCGCGAGCCTGGCTCTGTAGTCGCTGAGCAGCTGTTCTGCCTCTTCACGGGTGCGGTCAGCAGCCTCAATCGATTCCTCGATCAAGCGCTGACGGCGGTCAAGGGCGTCCTGGATCTTGGGGAAGGCGAACTTCCTCAGGATCAGCATCGTGATGCCGAACGCAAGCAGGGTCCAGACCATCAGGCCGAGACCCGGCTTGACGAGGAATGTCCCCTCGTCCTTTTGTACTACTTCGCCTACTGCGTAAAGAACCGTCATTCGCCTATGAGAGGAAGAATGCGATCAGGCCGAAGATGAAGGCGTAGAACACGATTGCCTCGGTAAGTGCAAATCCAAGCCACTGAATCGAGGTGATCTCGTCGCGCATCTCTGGCTGACGGGTCACTGATTCAATGACCTTGCCGAAGATGTAACCAACGCCAATGCCTGGGCCAATGGTGCCTAGACCGGCGCCTACGCCGAGAGCAATAGCCTTGCCAGCCTTACGACCGATGGCCTCGTTCTCAGCTACTACCTGAGCCGAAGTATGTGTCGCTACGGCCATGATGTTTGTGATTAGTGAAAGGTCCACGGGGTCAAATCCTCCTGATGCGGACGGGGGTGGTCAGTGCTCTTCGGCGACGGCGCCGCCGAAGTAGATCGAAGCGAGTGTGGCGAAAATGAACGCTTGAAGCGTTGCGACCAATCCCACTTCGAAGATGTAAAAGGCAATTGCCAACGGAAGAGTGAATACGCCAACGATCTCAAGACCGAGCAAAACGGCAAGGCCGCCGCCCATAAAAAGGATCAAAAGATGCCCGGCGAGGATGTTCGCGAAGAGTCGAACTGAGAGTGAAACTAGGCGCACGAAGTGGGAGATGACCTCAATTACAAAGATCGGGCCTGCTGCGAACCCTGTCACTCCGGCAGGTACCCAACCCTTCAGGTACTTGACTGGACCCTTGGCCCGGATCCCCTCGACGTGGTATGCGAACCAGACCATCAAGGTCAGTGCCAGCGGCACGGCGAGGTTTGCTGTGGCAGCGTAGATCGCGAGTGTCGGAAGTTCAACGCCGAAGATGTTGACCGTGTGCTCGGTGTTAGTCGGAAGCGGGATGTAGCCCAGCATGTTGGAGAACCAGATGAACAGGAAGAGCGTCGCCACAAAGCTGAACCAGCGCTTTGCCGTCTTGGGGTCCATGTTGCCGCCAGCAATGTTGTCGCGCATCACGATGAAGGCGGCCTCGACGGCTGTCTGCACTCGGTTGGGCTTGTCCTCCATGCGGCGGGCCACCCAGACGAGAGTCACGGTGGTGAGGATGCAGGTGATGAACAGGTACATGACTGCCTTGTTGATCGACATGTCAAACGGACCGATGTTGATTGAGATCCAAGGATCTAGGCGGAACTCATTCTGTGGCTTGAAGTCGGGGTTGACCTCAATCGCGGCCGAGACAGCCGGGCTGGCAAGGAGAAGGGCGGGAACGGTCACTGCCGCGGTCGTGATGCGTCGCAGAAGCCTCATTTGGAGTCGGCCTCATCAAAGGGGCGGAAGAGCATCTCAACAGTGAACATGACTGTGAAGAGTGCCACGGCGAGCAGCGCGGCGCTTAGTCCTGCCTTTGAGCCGTAGATCATGCCGCACGCAAAGATCGAAATAGCGATGAACCAGCCCCGCCCAATAAGGGATCCTGCGAGGAGTCCTACGAGGGTCCGGGGGTCATCTGTTTCCTTGGCGGTCTTGATGGCCCAGCCGCGAACGAAGCGTTGAATTAGCCAAGCCGCAGCGATGATCAACCACGCTGGCATTGACAGACCAGCCACCAAGAAGACCGGGAGCGAGAGGCCTAGGAAGACAAGGTCAAGACGATTGACAACGGCCATTGGGTCAGTAGTCCTTAAAGCGAACGATGACAAGAGCTATTCCCGTTGCGAAGCCGACCATCGTTCCGGCAACCCCACCAGCGGCTGCTGACCCGAGGAGTGACCCGACACCCAGACCGAGCAGGGCGAATATCAGCACCGCGGAGACGATGAAGGTTCCTGCTGTTGCGCCCGAGGGGCCCGGCTTGCCGGAAGGAGTGGTCATCAAATGGATTGCTGAATGGGTTCATTTCTAGGATTGCTGCCGTAAATCAAGCAGATGACAGCCTGTGTGGCTCGGCAGTCAGTGCGACGGCATCGGGGCGGCTTCCGAAGCGCACTCTGGGTTCTATCAGAAGGGCACGGACGGCGTCGTTGCTTTGTGACGACTTTGTGACAGTAGGCGCGAGCCGATCACACCACCCCGGGGCTCGGCCACGACCTATCGACCTCGTGACGCCATGTCACCTATGCCGCTGCCGTCTGTACATTTACGGCCTCAACGAATTGCAGCTCGCTGCAGAAGAGGAGTGACCATGGCCTTTATGGAACCGACCGAAGACCAGATCAAGGAAGTCATGGCTGGCCCAGAAGGTCCTGTTGTGATGGTCAATCTACTCCGCTACAAGCGAGACGACGCCGGCAATATGACCGGATTCGAGAGCTACCAGAAGTACTCAGAAGCTGTGACCCCGATCCTGATCGGCGTCGGCGGCGAGTTCGTCTCAGTCGGCCGGGTCGACAGCGTCGTCATTGGCGACCACCAGTGGGACACAGTGCTGTTGATCAAGTACCCATCTCGAGAGGCGTTCTTGGGCATGATCACATCCGAGGAGTACCTAGCTATCCACCACCTCCGTGCCGATGCACTCGAGGACTCCGGGCTGATCGCAACCACGCCCGACACCTTCATCTAGAAGGAAAGCTGGCGGGTTGGCCAGCTCAGCCGACGATCAGAGTCAGGCTCTTCTGGCGCTCAAGGATTGATTCGCGGACCTGGCTGGGCGAGGTCTTCGAGTCAACCGGGAGCCAAGCTACCCCAGTCTGATCGGCGAGGTTACGCATCCGTTCAACCGCAGCTGGGTTGGGATCCACGCAAGCAAGACTCACCTTCACCCCTGCCTGCTGAGCAACCACGATCACGTCGAGTTGGGCCAGAACTGATTCCTCATCAGTCACCAGCACCACAGGCGATCGTGTACGGCCAAGCCGCAAGCCCAAGGCAAAGGACAGTCCGAAGCCGGGCGCATCGATACCCGGGTGGATCGCCGCGTCGTCAGCAAGGCCAGCTGCGGCCAGGGCGCCTCCTCCGGTGACAGCAGATGATTCCAGTGCCAAGAGCAGATCTGCTCCCTTGCCAGCAATTGGCGGATGGGCCGGGAGTTTGCGCAGCGGGGCCGTTGTGCGCCACGGGGTGTGTGAGAAAAGAACCGGGAACGAGATATCCAAGCGCACAGGGCCAGAGGGCTCGCCGAGGGCCGCTGTCAGTCCTGCATCGATCGCGCCCTCAATCCCCTGCGAGTCGTCGCAGGCGATCTGCTCCAGCGCGGCCCCCTGCAGGAACGACGCGTGGTCGAGACCTTGGAAGACCTCCTGAATCCTTGGCCGCTTATTGGGTGGCTGACTCGGCGCGATGTAAAGCACAGGCGCCTCCGACAGCCGCGCAGAGGCAACTGCCACAGCTTCATTGGCAACCCCAGGCCCGAGCGTGTTGGCCACTACCGCTGGCACGCCCTTGGCGAGGCCGTAACCCTCCGCGATGAATGCTCCCGAGCGCTCGGAACGCGGCACGAGTAAGCGAATACCGTCCGTTCTGTCGATTGACTCCCACAGTGGAAGGACCTGTGAACCCGGAATCGAGATCACAAGGCTTACACCGTGATCACGCAGCCTCACAATCACTCGCTGTGCGCCACTCGGTGCGACCCGGCCGATCAGTGTCTTACGGCTCATTTCTTCAGCGCTCCAAGGATCACTCGGACGTTTGAACGCAATGCTGGGAAGTCACGTGCTGCGGCCACAAGGCCACTCGTCCCAATTGCAGCTACTAGCTTGCCAAGGACACCATCAAGCTCCGCCAAGATCAGATTGGCGCCAACGAAGGGGATGGAACCCTTGTCAACTGTCACCTGCACCACGAGAGGCTTCTCACGGGCCTCCTGAGCCATTGCGAGTGCATGGGCAAGCCCTCCGGGTGTTCTGACCTCTATCCCGTCACAGCCGTGCAGTCTCGCGATGCCGACGTAGTCGACCGGTGGTAGGTCGGTCCCGATCGTGCGGCGGCGAAAGAAGAGCGTCTGGACCAGCCTGATTGCGTTCCAGGAACGGTCGGCGAAGACAAAGGCAACCATCGGAATCTTGCGGTCTGCCAGCCCGGCAAGTTCACGCGAGCAGTAGAAGAAAGCACCGTCCCCCACGACAGCCCAAACGGGAAGGTCGGGTGCCGCCTCGCGGATTCCCACGGACATCCCAATCGAAGCGCCGATGGAGGCGTGCTGGGCTGGAATCATGACCGGCCGCCGCCAGCCATAAGAGGCAAGCCACATACCTGATGCCCCACCTTCCCCAACGAAAACTGTCTGGGCACTGGCCGCTGCGACGATCTCCCTCATCGCCAGCGCTGCAGTCAAGCGGTCACGCTGGGCATCCTTCTCAGCCTCTTCGTCCACAGCCTCGGTCCAGCGCTGCCTTGCCTCGGTGAACTTCTCCCTCCACCCGGAGACCGTGAGGACTCCCCCGCGCTCAAGCTCCTCACGGAGTGCGACTGCGAACGCACCGGCCTCAGCGACAACCGTCATCTCAGCAACACCGTCCGGGTGGGGGTCAAGGGCGACCCGGACCACTGGTGTGCGCACCACCCGGGCATCGGTGAGTCCAAACCAATCGGCTTCCGACAATCCACTTCCCAACGCAAGGATTCGGTCGGCCCTAGCGAGGGCCTCCGTCCATGGGACAGTCCCCGCCGCCATCACGGGCACATCATCGGCACATGCGGCAATGAACGCCTCCAATGCGTGCGGCGGCATTCCCGTCGCCGCAAAAGTCAGGCAGACAGGAGCCTCCCAAGCACGAGCAAGCGCTGCGATTGCCTCAGGGTCAGACGTAGCAGCAGCTCCGTGACCGACAAGCACGAGCGGGCGCCTCGCCTCGCGCAGGTCCGCGAGCGCCTCGTTCAGACCTTCAACCTGCTCCACGGGAGCTAGGGCATGCGCAATAGGTCCTGGAGCTATCGACTCGGCCAGTAGCACGGCCACAGCTGCAGTCTGCTCAGGTCCGTCCAGCAGGACCGCTACTGGAAGCCGCGTCGGGGTGTGGCTGGCCACGCGCCCAACCACCTCATTGGCAGTCATGCCAGTCCCATCGACCCAGCTGCGAGAGGCGGTCACAAGGGCAGGCTCCGCAATCGCGCGGTCGAGAGGATCAACTGACACCAATGCAACCACTAGTTGCCGGTCACCGGCCGCGGTCACCAATCCACTGGCAACCTTCAGGGTGTCGGCGAGTCCGTCAGCAACCACGATCGCCGGCCGGCCAGTGACTCGTGCTGCCCCGTCAGCGGCGTGAGTCGCTGCTTGGGCATCCCTCATTCCCACCGCGCCCGGAATTCCAGTGAGGGACCCCGTTGCCGTGAAGACCGGCACCAAGGAAATGGGTTGGCTCTCAGACATTCGAGGTCGAGCCTATCGGGACCGTTGGCCGGCCATCCCCTGGAAGCCGCGGAGCCGAAGCGCATTACCGATCACAAAGAGACTCGAGAAGGCCATCGCGGCGGAGGCAAAGACGGGCTGGAGCAGACCAGCTACCGCCAGGGGCAGGGCAGCCACGTTGTAGCCAAAAGCCCAAACGAGATTCCAGCGGATTGTTGAGAGCGTCCTGCGCGCAAGCGCAAGGGCGTCGGGAATCAGCCTTGGATCCGACCTCAGAAGCGCGATGTCAGCTGCTTCAACTGCGGCATCGGCGCCACCGCCAATAGCTATTCCAAGATCCGCAGCAACGAGAGCCGGTGAGTCGTTGACGCCATCGCCCACCATCGCAACCCGCCTGCCGCCCAGCATGAATTCCGCGACCGTGTCTGCCTTCTCTGTGGGCAACACTCCGGCGCGGACTTCGGTTATCCCAACCGCTTGAGCGACTGCCATCGCTGCCGCGAGCCCGTCGCCAGTGACCATCACCGGGGTCGCTCCAAGCGACCGGATCGCCGCAACAGCCTCCTTGGCCCCCTCGCGGACAGTGTCCTCAAGGCCAGCAACAAGGCGAGCCTTTCCATCCCAGCCGGCAGCAACGACCGCCATTCCCCCATCCCTTAGCCGCAATACCGCAGCGTCGAGCCCAGCGTCTGACTCAAGTCCGCAGGATTGGAGGAACTCCGGCCTGCCCACATAGACAGTCACCCCGGCAACCACCGCTGTGACGCCAAGCCCACCTTCCTCATGCACCTCAGCTGGGGTTGGGAGGGAGCCTAGGTCCGCAATGGCTGCTTTCGCAAGCGCACGCGACGCGGGGTGATTAGACGCACCTGCCGCACCCCCGGCAAGCCGCATCGCTTCATCTCTACTTACCGCGTCCTCAATGACCAGTTCCTCAAGGTGCAGCTCGCCAGTAGTCAAGGTCCCGGTCTTGTCAAGCAGCACTGTGTCCAAGGCCCGGCTCTCCTCAAGGGCCTCGGGCCCTCGGATCAGTATCCCGAGCTGGGCACCCCTCCCCGAGGCGACCAGAAGGGCCGCTGGAGTCGCCAACCCAAGTGCGCAGGGGCAGGCGACCACCAAGACAGCAACAGCCGCCGTGAGGGCCGCAGAGGCAGTCGCACCGATAGCCACCCAGCCGATGAATGTCACTACTGCGATCCCAATCACGGTCGGCACAAAGATCGAGCTGACCTGGTCAACAAGCTTCTGGACTGGAGCTTTCCGGGACTGAGCGGCGCGGACGACCTCCGCTATCCGACTGAGCTGGGTCTCCGCTCCGACTCGCGTCGCTTCCACAACCAGCCGTCCACCAATGTTGACTGTCGCTCCCGTGACTTGTGCCCCAGGTTGCACATCAACTGGAACGCTTTCGCCAGTGATGATGGAGTTGTCGACGGCACTCTCCCCTTCGATCACAATCCCATCGGTTGGGATGCGTTCTCCCGGGCGGACAGAAAAGCTGTCACCTGCGGCAAGCTGGGACGCAGCAACCTCGCGCTCCTCACCGTTTGCCCCGACCAATCTGGCAGTCGGTGGGACGAGATCAAGGAGTGCCCGGACTGCCTCACCGGCCTGGGACTTTGCTCTCGCCTCAAGGACGCGGCCAAGCAGGATCAGCGTGGTCACGGCAGCCGCCACTTCAAAGTAGACGGCGCTCGTTCCGGCCGACCGGTCAAGGGTCAGACTGAATCCCATGGTCATGCCGGAATCTCCAGCGCCACCAAGCAGAAGTGCACCAACCGACCAGCCCCAAGCGGCAAGCACCCCAAGGGATACGAGCGCGTCCATTCCCACAACATGGTGTCGCGCGGCGAGAAAAGCAGCACGGTGAAAAGGCCAGGCTCCCCACAACGCGACGGGCGTGGCCAGAATGAATGCCAACCAAGCCCAGCCATCGAACTGGAGGGCTGGGACCATCGAGATCAGCAGAGTAGGGACCGTCAGCGCAGCACTAACTTTCAGGCGCCCAGTCAAGCCCTCACCGGAGGCCATCCCATGCGAGGCGTGGTGCTCCGCTGGTCCGCCGAGCTCCCCTTGTTGATCACCCCGGTCAGAGCTAGGGGTTGGGGACACAGCAGCGCCTGCCGCACTCGCCTTGTACCCGACTCCCTCTACAGCGGCAATCAGGTCCTCGGCTTGGAATGCGGACCCTGGACCAATGGCTACTCTCGCTGAGTCAGTCATCGCGTTGACCGTTGCGTTGACTCCATCTAGCTCAAGAAGTGCCTTTTCTACTTTGGCCGCGCAGCTGGCGCAGGTCATGCCCTCTATGGACAGGTCGACGATCTGCCCTGCTTCCTGCGTTTCAGCGCCGCGTTGAGGCATGCCACAAGGTTAGTCCCATCAGCAGCGATCGACAGGATCACCTTTTCCGGCCTGCCGAACGGCAGAATGTAGGAATGGCATCTCCTAGAAACTCCGCAAGGCAGCAGGCGGATCTGATGAGGTCTCTCCGCCGGGACCCTGGCCATCTACCCGAACTGATCGTCCTACACGCGCAGAGAAGCCTTGCCCGCGGGGCCAAAGAGTGGGCCGAGAGAGCGGTGGGTGACGAGTCGCGTAGTGCTCTGCGAGCTGGCAGAGCTGCGAGGGCGGCAGCCCGGATGGACGGTTTGGCTTCCGGAACACCGTTCTTGATTGCCCTCGTCCCCGGCTATGTGGCGGCGCTCTGGGAGCAGGCTCGCCTAGCCTTGCGCCTAGCTGCCATGTCTGGCCGTGACCCAGCATCCATGGAAACCGCGGCTGAGCTGCTGGTGCTGCGCAATGTCCACCCCGACGCTACGACCGCCCTAAGTGCACTCCGCGAGGCTGCTGCCGGAGAGCGGGAGTCACTCGGCAAGGGAGTCCGCGGAAGAGCATCAGTCCTCTGGGAGCTTGGTCGACGGATCCTGCTGTTTGCAGCGTTTCTAGATGCTCCAGAGCATGAGCGGAGCGTCTTCTTCCAGGTCCTATCGTTTATTGCTGCTGGCCTAGTTTGGATCCTGACTTGCATCTTCCCTCTGACCTTTATGGCCCTAATGGCTTGGTCTTGCGAGACGGCCACCAGACGGCTCGACGCTGCGGCACGAGACGCTTGGCTTCCAGAACTCCCGGATCCTGGCCGTGAATCCCCAGCTCAGTTCGGACGACGGGTCGCCGCCCTCGCTCTAGTCACTGGGCTCCCTGTTCTAATCCTCGTGCACGGGGTGACCACAGGCAACATGCTCGTAACTGGTGTTGCCGGGGTCTCAGGCCTTGCCATGGCACTGATGTTGAGCATCCTCGTTTCCCGGCAAACGTAAGCCCCCCCCAAAGGTCGTGGCGCACCTGCGTCCTACCTCTGCAGCTTATTGGTGAGTAAGATCACACTGTGGCCAACCAAAACACTGATGAGCAAAACAGTTACCGGGCTGACGTTGAGCAAAACATTGCTGATTCTCTGCTCTACCTCCTCAACAACGGTTCATCATGGGGGGACCTAACGGTTGAGGACATAGCCACCCAAGCGGGAATCAAGCGAACCCTCTTCTATGTGTACTTCCCCGACAAGCGAAGCGTCCTCCTGAAGCTCGGGCATGACCTGATTGCCACCACAATCGAAGGGGTATCCGAGGGCTGGCTCGTCAGAGACGAAGGACCCGAAGGTCTACGAGCAGAGTTGGAGACATGGCTTCGGACACAGGATGAATTCAAGATGGTCAGCAAGGCGTTGATCGAGGGTTCCAATAGCGACCCGGAGATCAGGGCGTTCTGGCGAGGCCTCTCCCGCAGCGTCATTGAGCCAACATCTGACCGGATCGCCCGCGCTCAGGCTGCTGGCCACGGGCCGGAGGGACTCTCTGCTGGGATGCTCGCCTTCTGTCTGATCCTGATGACCGAAAAGGTCACCTTCGAGGGGCTGCTTGACTCAAGCGTCGAGAAGGCCCCAATGTTTGAAGCCCTATTCGGCTTCTGGCGCTACGCGCTCTACGGGAGCTGAGAAGACCGTCATGACACCTCCCACCGCCAACACCACCACTCCCCACCGCGCGGAGGTCAAGGCCCAGATCGTTGCTGCTCTGGCAGCACTACTCGAGCGGGAGGTCCGTTGGGCCGAGGTAACCGTCGACGCCATTGCCGCGGAGGCGGGTATCAAGCGGACCCTCTTCTACAACTACTTCAAAGACCGAGGCGAAGTGCTTGCAGAGCTTGGCCTTGAGGTGAGGGATGCCCTGCTAGGCATCTCATCGGACTGGGTCGGAACCACCCTGTCGCCCGAAGTGCTCAAGCAAGACCTCATCCGTTACATAGAGGTTCAGCAAAAGCATTCACAGATCAGCCGGGCTATGCGAGACGCCTCGTCAAGTGAAGGTGCGGTACGGGAGCTGTGGGAGTCGCTGCCACGAACAATGATCCCCTTGACTGCCGACAGGATCATCA